>Ga0208882_1000072_pt1 | contig 68180 bp, 34 predicted proteins | sample LakWasMet14_LOW5_2_FD_183862 | JGI IMG/M metagenome (GOLD analysis project Ga0208882, IMG submission 183862) | Freshwater sediment methanotrophic microbial communities from Lake Washington under simulated oxygen tension - Sediment Metagenome... | ecosystem: Environmental > Aquatic > Freshwater >...
AGACCTGTCTAAAGCATGGGCTTTCATTTTGGCATTATCTTAAGGATAGGCTGCTGGGCGAAAGTAACATTCCACCGCTATCCGATTTGATTCGGGCTGCCGCTACCTATGGATAATGAGAAGTTACCCTTCGCTTGCCGTCTTCTTAAGACAAGCGAAGGTATCAATTGAGTTATTTGGACTGCATTAAACTTTGCAGGATTTCATTGAGTTGTTGCTTTATCTGGTCCGGATCGGTTTCGGCGCCTATCTGCTGTTGCATCTGGATTAAGTTTTGAGTCAAATGCATTTTCCTCTCAACCTCTAATTCCGCGAGTTTGGCTTTGGATTCTTGAGCTTTAGCATCCAGCATGTTTTGCGAACTGCCTTCAAACAAGGATTTGAAAGTTTCCACCATCCGATTCAGGAAGGTGTAAAGTAAATCGGCAGAAAAACCGCCTAAAATTGCCAGCAAGGGTCGAATAATTCCTTTTGATAACATTCCATCCTCTTGAATGGATTTTTCGGAGATCAGCAGCGATAGCAACAACCCTGCGATGATACCCAACAAAAATCGAATCCAATAAGACGATTGATGGCAAGGGTCGTAAGTGCCTTTTGAAATATAGGCATTGGCCGTATAGAGCGCTGTAAATGATGCGCCCAGACCTGCGGCACTCACATAAAAAATCAAGCGAGCCAATTGTTCAATGCCATCCGCTGTCAAAACATCTTCCGCTAATTTACCGCCACTTATAAAGGGGCTGGCCATTAGCGTTATAAATATAAACAGAGAAAGGACGGCAGCCAACATAAGCTGGCGGACTAATGAAACAGGCCCCAAGAATCTAAGCACCGTTTCGGTTTTTTGTTCTACATAGAGTAACAATACCGTTTGCGGTGTTGCAGGTTCGATGAGGCGCGTCAGCAAATCGTGAGCATCAACCAATGCAGTGATATCGATTTCTCTTCGAATGTGCGGTGGTGCGCTTTCCTCATTCCCGGTAGGCGAGCGATCTTCAAAAGTTTCAATACTTTTAATAGTGTCGGCAGGGACGGGTTTACCCTTCGCCAATGCGAAATTCGCCATTGACTTGCATTCCATATAAATTTGTTTGCGTAAATCAAGATTTGCGTAAGAAGTGGTGTTTTGGTTAATCACGAGAGCCTCAAGAATTAGGGGGCGGGATGGTATTTAGTTAGGAATCAATGGCACAATCCGAATAACGATCTAACGCGGTCTGCTGAGAGATAGAAAGAGCGGGTAGGGTCGGTAAGAGGCAGGCTCTAACGACAATTATCATCTTTCTATGGGGATCATATACAACACATAGGCATTATGCAACGATGGGCCGTCATCCTATCCCCTTAACTCCGTATTATTAACCCCCTTGCTCATGACTATCCATAAGGATTTATAGCATTGTCGGCCGGTGCCGGCCCCAAATTGCAATTGATAGATGTTCCCTTTATAGTAAGCCGTCCGAATCCGATGGAGGCTGTTCCACAGCCGCCGTTTAAATTGTGCCACTTTCCCTCATCGTCACTATGTTGCGAACTTGTTTTCGTCAATGCCGGCAAATTGTCCGTAGTCGTTTCCTGTGGATTTTTCTGATTCTTCTGATTGTTGCCGGGGCTGCCGGTTACGGCTTGCTGCGACCCAAGCAATCGAAAGATGCCAACAAAAATATCGTTACCGTAACCCTGGGGGATATTGAAGAAAATGTCACCGCCCAAGGCAAACTGGAACCGAAAGAATATGTCGATGTCGGCGCCCAGGTCACCGGTCAGTTACAGAAGATTTATGTACAGATCGGCGATAACGTCACTGCGGGACAATTGCTGGCGCAGATCGATCCAAGAATCTATGCGGCGCGGGTGCAGGCCGATGAGGCCAATATCAAGAACTTGCAGGCGCAGTTGATCGGGCAGCAAGCGCAAGTGGTATTCGCCCGGCAGCAGTATGACCGTAATCACGAGTTATTGAAAAGCAAGGGCGTCAGTCAGCAGGATAATCAAAATAGCGAGTTCAACCTCAAAATGGCCACGGCGACCGCGGCTTCGATCCAGGCGCAAATCGAGCAGGTGCAATCGACGCTGAGCGGCGATAAAACCAATCTCGGCTACACCAAGATTTACGCCTCGATGAACGGCACCGTGGTCGACCAAAAAGCCCGCGAAGGCCAGACCTTGAACGCCAACCAATCGACACCGATGATTTTGCAACTGGCCAAACTCGATACCATGACCGTGCGCGCTCAGGTCGCCGAAGCCGACGTGATGCGCTTGCGGCCCGATTTGTCGGTCTATTTTTCGACCATGGGTTCCGTCGAGCAGCGGCGCTGGCAGGGCAAAGTGCGGCAGATATTGCCGACCCCGGAAGTGATCAATAACGTCGTACTTTACGATGTGCTGGTTGATGTCGATAATCAGGATCGACAGCTGATGACCGGCATGAGTACGCAGATGTTTTTCGTACTGGGCCGGGCCGAGCAGGTGCCTCAAATACCGGTTGCCGCCTTGGGAGCCAGAGTACGCAATGAAGACAATCCTTACGGCGCGGCCTATCGGGTTAAGGAAGTCACCGGGCAGGGCGTGCAGGAAAAGATCATCCATGTCGGTTTGAGAACCCGGCGTTTCGCGGAAATTCGGGACGGAGTCGCTGTCGGCGCACAATTGCAGACCGTGGCGCGCACCGACGATAAAGACAAAAAGAAAGACAAAGGCAATCCGGCGGCGGGTGTGCCGCGTTTATGAGCGCTGCTCGGATGCCTGCGGATACGCCGTTACTGGAACTTAAAAACATCCAGCGCTTCTATCCCAGTGGCGATAGCGTCGTTAGGGCCCTGGACGATATTTCCCTGACCATCTGGCCCGGCGAGTTCGTGGCGATTATCGGCCAGTCCGGTTCCGGCAAGTCGACGCTGATGAACCTGATCGGTTGTCTCGACAAGGCTAATATCGGCAGCTACCGCGTCCTGGATCAGGATGTGGCGGGACTCGATGCCGACCAGCTGGCGGCCTTGCGCCGCGAGACTTTCGGTTTCGTGTTTCAGCGCTATAACTTGCTCAACAATGCCTCGGCGGCCGAAAATGTCGAAATACCGGCGCTGTATGCCGGTTTGTCGAAAGCCGAGCGGCACAGCCGAGCCCTGCAATTGCTGGAGCAGCTGGGGCTGGCCAATCGCGGCGACCACAAGCCGATGCAGTTATCCGGCGGTCAGCAGCAACGGGTCGCCATCGCCCGGGCCTTGATGAACGATCCGCCGGTGATTTTGGCCGATGAGCCGACCGGAGCGCTCGACAGCCAAAGCGGCAAGGAAGTCATGGCGCTGCTCCGCGACTTGCATGAGGAAGGCCGAACCATTCTGCTGATTACCCACGACGAAAAAGTCGCGGCCCATGCCCAGCGCATCATCACCCTTCGCGACGGCAAAATCGTCGGCGATGGCGTTGAAAATCGTAGCGGCCGTCCGCTGTCGCCGCCGCAACATCGCGGCATCGGTTCAGCCGGAGTGGCTGCCGAGCTTCTGGAAGCGGCCAAAACCGCGCTGCGTTCGCTGCATGCCAACCTGTTCCGCACTGCGCTGACCCTGCTCGGCATTGTGATCGGCGTTGCCGCTGTGGTCACCATGCTGGCGGTGGGGCAGGGCAGTCAGGAAAAAGTGCTGGATCAGATGCGAGCCATGGGTACCAATATCCTGTCTATTCGTCCCGGCGCGCCGGGTCTGCGCGGTAGTTCCGACGTCGCTACCCTGATTCCGGCCGATGCCGACGCCATTGCCGAGCTGGGCAATGTCGAATGGACATCGCCGGAACGCAATACGCGTCTGACCGTGCGCTACGGCAACATTGATTACGCCACCGGCGTTCAGGGTGTTGCGCCCAGCATGACTGCGGTTCGCGAGTGGGCGGTTGCCGATGGCGACTTTTTCGACGAACGCGATATGCGCCGTTATGCGCCGGTGATCGTGCTGGGGCAAACCGTCAGGCAGATCCTGTTTCCCGACGGCGGCGATCCCTTGGGTCGCTATGTGATGGTCGGCAATATCCCGTTTGAAGTGGTCGGGGTGATGGAGGCCAAAGGCGCAGATGCCCAAGGCAGCGACCGCGACGATACGGTGTTTGTGCCCTTGACTACCGGATTGATCCGTTTGTTCGGACAGAATTATCTGGGCGGCGTCACGGTGAAGGTGCGCGATGTCGAGCAGATCGACAGCACCCAGCAAGCGATTTCCGATTTGTTGATCAGCCGTCACCAAGTTGAGGATTTCCGGATTCGCAACATGGCATCGATTTTGGCAACCGCCACCGAAACCCAGAATACCTTTACCCTGATGCTGGGCATTGTCGCCGCCATTTCCTTGCTGGTCGGCGGCATCGGCGTGATGAACATCATGCTGGTCAGCGTAACCGAACGGACCCGTGAAATCGGCATCCGCATCGCCACCGGCGCCCGTCGCCGCGACATACTGTTGCAGTTCAACACCGAAGCGGCGGTGGTCTGTACCTTGGGCGGCTTGATGGGGGTGTTGCTGGGTTTTGCGGCGGGCTGCGGGCTGCGCTATTTCGATATGGCGGTGATTTTTTCGCCGCTACCGGCCATATTGGCTTTTTCCTGCGCGTTCGGCACCGGTTTGCTGTTCGGTTATTTGCCTGCCCGCAAGGCCGCCGGGCTGGACCCGGTGGTGGCATTGGCGGCAGAGTGAAAAATACGTAACTTCTCATTAATAACAGGTAAATTTAGAAGATCTTCACCATGAAGACACGAAGGACACGAAGAAATAAAACTTCGTGTCCTTCGTGGTGAATAAAAGACTTTTTAATCGCCTGTTTACCTGCTTCCGCGCTTAGTCGATTTGATTCTGAATACCGCTTGTGGGCCAATGATAAATTACAAAAACACCACGAAAACACAAAGGAAAGAGCAAAGCTTCGTGCTCTTCGTGCCTTCGTGGTGAACAATTTCTCTAGTTTGAAATACGATCTTGATGAAAAATAAATTATCGATAATTTCAGTTGTATTGTTTTTGACGGCCTGCAATCTGGTGCCTGATTTCCAGAGGCCGGACGTGGAAACGCTTGCGCAATGGCACGATGCCAGTCTGCCAAAGCAAAAATCCGCTGTCGATCCTCAGTGGTGGCGGGCTTTCGGCAGCGCGCAACTCAATCACCTGATAACGGAGTCACTGCTTTACAACAACGACCTGGCTGCGGCCCGGCAGCGTGTCGAGCAGGCCAGGGCGCAGGCCAAGATTGCCGGTGCCAATTTGTGGCCGTCGCTTGGACTACAGGGCGACGTTACCGATACCCGCAACAAAATAGCCGACACTCAGAAAGAAACCGGACAGCTTACCGTCGCCTACGAAGTCGATTTGTGGGGTGCCAATCGCGCCCGTCGCGACTCCGGTTCGGCGCTGTTGCTAAGCGAAGTTTTTGCCCGCGATGCCCTGCAGTTGGTGGTAATGTCCAATGTCGGTGAGGCTTATTTTAATCTGCTGGCATTGGCCGAGCGCAAGCGTATTGCGACCGAGTTTCTGGAGAACGTCAGTCATGTATTGGCGATTGTCGAAGCGCGTCATCTGGCCGGTGCGGTATCGGCGCTGGATGTGGCGCAGCAGAAGACTGAGCTGGCAACGGCGCGCGCCAGCCTGGATTTGCTGATTCAGCAATATACATTGGCGGAGAATGCGTTAACGATACTGCTGGGGCATCCGCCCCAAACGGTGTCATTCAATGCCGAGCGTTTTTTCGACATGTTGCTGCCGGTGGCTAACGCCCTGCAACCGGCCGCTTTGCTGGAGCGCAGGCCGGATATTCGGCAGATTGAAATGCAATTGATCGCCGCCAATGCCGACATCGGCGTGGCGCGGGCCGCCTTTTATCCGAAGCTGCAATTGAATCTGGATACTCTTATCGCTTCGCCGCAACCGGCGGGCGTGGCGTTGGCGATGGCTGCCAGCCTGACGCAACCCTTGTTTCAGGGCGGCCGTCTGGAAGGCGGGCTGGAGAATGCGCAAGCCCGTAACGCCGAATTGGTAGAGATTTATCGAAGAACAGTTTTGACCGCATTTAAAGAAGTTGAGGATGCAGCGGCGGTGCGCAGTAACTCGACTCGCCGTCTGCAAGCTTTGGCGGATGCGGTAGACATGGCCCGGTTGGCGTATCAGCTTTCTTTGGATCGCTATCGGCTCGGCGCGATTGATTATCAAACCCTGCTTTCGACCCAACGCAGCTTATTGACTGCCGAGAACAGCCAGGTTCAAGCCCGGCAGGATGTGCTGGTTGCGATGGTGCAGCTCTATCAAGCCTTGGGCGGCGGCTGGTCGGGCAAGCAATCGTAACATGGCGATATCCGCTCTTATTGGAGCGGCGCGTTGTTGAATAAGTCGCGCTGAGCAATTATGCCGAACCAAAACGCGACAGTTTTTTCGCCGTGTTCGGTTCGGCGTTGAAATTCATGCAGCTCCGGTTATTTTGGAGGAGGTGGCGGCGATCCGGGCGGCGGTGGCGGAATATTCGAGGTCGGCGGCGCAGCTTGCTGGGGTATTGCGCCCGAGAATTGTCCCGATACCGGAACCTGATGGCCTTTGGCATACATGCATTGAATATAGGCCACATCATAGCGATCCTGAGTTGCGTACATGGAGCTGCCGGCCGCACCCGTGCCGACCAAACTGCCGCCCACCAAGCCCGTGCCTGCCCCGATGGCGGCTCCGCGCCCTCCGCCGAGTGCCGCTCCGGCTGCCGCGCCTAAAGCCGTACCGACTGCGGCGCTAGTGACGCCGCTATCCACCGCCGCTTGATTAGCGGTAGTGCCGCCAACCTGAAAATAAGCGTATTGCTGGCAGACCGCATCGTCGTTCCGAAACTGATCAAAAGATAGGCCGGTACCCGGCAGCACCATGACACTGGGGCCGGTCGGCACGCTGACGCAACCGCCGACTGCCAGTATAACCGTGGCCGAAAATACTATAGAAAAACGCGACATATTCGGACTCCTTAACGAGGTGAGGGCGGAATCGGCTCGACTTGCTGCCAACCTCTTGGGCATGCTTTGATATAAGGGTAATAGCCTTCGGGGTTGTTGCAGTAATACCAGTAACCGGATGGATATTGTTGGGCAGCGGGAGGGGATTGCTGGATGTAGACTGGCGGGGTGGCCGGTACGGTGATCACGGTCGGCGGATAATAATAAGGGTAATAAAAAGGATCGCGGTAATAAGGATAAGGGTAAAGCGGTGCGCCGAAATAAAAGCCAAAACTGGAATGGCCGTGGTGGCCTCCATCACGCGCCCAACCGACCCCGCTATACAAGCTGCAAATCATCAGTAGTATTGTTGGTAGCATCGTGTGTGTTTTCATTATTTACTCCTTTCAAAACAGTAGCCGCTTAACAGAGTCTGCGGATAGAAGCGCCTTATGAATTTAAGTTGTTACCTGTCGATCGATTGGTGTCAATAAATCCCAAACATACCGATTTAGTGAAAGTCGCCAACTCATCGGAGTGTAGTGACGAGGCAAGTTTTGTTTTACTCCATCTTGTTCGTTGTCGTCAAATTTGCTTGTTGTTTTCTACGTGGAGCGAAAGCCTTCCGTGAAACTGAAATCGCCCCGAGTCGCTAATCAGCGAGTACTATGCATCAGCGTACAGACATTGATAGAATCGTAAGCCATCTGACCCGTCATTTATAATATTTCAATGCACCACGCTTTTTTAAGGCTACGCTGGAGATTAAATGATTCGATATAGGACCGATACACTCTGGAGTGCGATGCTTTACGATCATCATTGCGCGTCCTCTCTAAAGTTCGCCCGACCATGAAAGTGCGTGTTTTGCTCGCCAGCTGCTTGCTGTCATGGCCCATTGCCGCTTCTTCGGGGCGGGACGGAATGTTGGACGATCCTTTCTCCACGACTCGGCAAGTGAGCCAAAGCCCCGGAAAAAACCACTTGGCGCTTGAAGATCCTTGTCGCCTGAACAAAGATACCGAGCATGCCTGGACGATGGTGGATGTAATCGACCAAGCGCTTTGCAGCAATCCGCAAACCCGTCAAGCCTGGGCTAATGCCCGCTTTCAGGCGGGACAGGTCGGGATCGCTAAATCGGCCTATTTACCGACCGTTACGCTGAACACCTCAGTTTCGCGTAGCATGAATTCCGCCGGCAGCAGCTTGCAGATAACCAGCATCAGCGGCGGTGATGATTTCGTTGGCAGGAAGCTTCATCGGGGTAGTGGTGGGTATCGCTTGCGCTTATTCCTTCAGCCGATTCAATGACGCGCTGGTCGTCGTAACGCTCAGCTCGGTATTGCTTGCTTTCGGCGTAGCCGTTGCCGTCGGCGTATTCTTCGGCTTCTACCCGGCACGCAAAGCCGCCGACCTCAAGCCTATCGAAGCGCTCCGGTTTCAATAGTTAATGGCCTGTCCTACGGGCTAAAACTATCCGGCCAGAGTGACCGTCTCTGTAAGAAACTGACTCTTAGGTTCGTCGATAGCTTGGTCTCTTCGAAGAAATCTCTTCGTCGAAAAATTCACGGAACGTGATTACGTTTGTCTTGCCGTTGTAGCAAGTTTCCTTCGATTTTTTCAGGGACTCAGGAACAACCAGATGAATCCCCTGATTGTTCATGTCATCAATAGCTGCCGAAGATACACGATCATCGACGGTTGCCAGAAACAGTGCGCAGTTGAATTTCTCCATTGTCACCTGTTTCCATCGCTCACGAAGGGTGGTTTTTGCCGAGAGTACCATCGCTTCTTCGAACGTCCTGTTTTTAGCCTTCATCACCACAAGGCTGGGCAGTACAAAGTCCGGGCGGCGACCTCCCGTTACGGCTTGCTCTTCAAAAGCAATTCGCCCGTCACGAAGAAGCCTTGCGATGTGTTGTTCAAAGGAACGCCCCGCACGCGATTTTCGATGTTGGCTTGCGCTCAAAAAAGTTGCGTCCAAATCGGGAAATCCACGCACGACCGAAGAAACAATGTCCGTTCCACCACTGGTAATGATTCGGATTACCTCGGCAGCGCGATAACGCCGCTCCGCGCGCTTGTAAAGCGAATATTCGATGTCCCTGCTAATCTTCATGATTGCATCGCCAGGGTTTGGCATCTCGTATGGACTCAAGTCTTCGAGTTGGTGTTGCTGGAGAAAAACACGTTGCGCCTCCGCCGCACCATCAATGCGCATGTCCCGTTTAGTCTAAGTCGAAATTGGGGGATAGAGAATAATCCCACGTAGTTACGGCTTGGAAAGTTTTGAGAAGACTCGACAAATCACCAAATAGTCGTAGAGATTTTCTTTCGTCTTCACTCGCCACTCGAAGTGCTACAAACTCATGCAAGGCATGATCGTCACTGTTAGGGCCGTCTGATAACTCCCAAAGTTCTTGGTACAGGGCCGGAATACCGACCTGCTCTGCGACGAAGTATTCACCCGATTCCAAACTGGCGAGTAATACCTCAATGTCATTTTGCGATGGAGTACCGGACAGAAGAATTTCTCCCCAAGCCTTATAGTTTGATGCGTCGCGGTAAAGATACTCAAAAACGCAACAACCTTCGCTCGTAGAGGCGCTGGATACCTCTTCAATGATCTGCATAATAGCTACTTCCTGTTGTCCACGAAGAGTTCACTCCTATGCCACGCGATAAACTCGGTTTGCGGTGCAAAGCGTTCTGGCGGCTCAATCGTGCGACCATTTAACGGTAACAGAACCTCTATTACGAAAGGCTCGTTCTTCCGCTTTAGCTCCTCCGAGACAATGATCTTGAAGTCATCGGTGAGCGTTATCAGCCCCTTATCAAAAGCCCTGTCATGAATCGCCGAAAGGCACAGACCATTACTTGGATTTAGGCGATTCGCCTTGTCTTTACTCCACGGCACAATATGGCTGGCAATCAACAGGCGCGGTTCGGATAGGCCGGACATACAGCAACGTCCACGATAGCTGCTTAATACAGCGCGGCGAAAAAAATGCTGCTTAATTCTCTGTGTTGTTAAGACTTGCTGGGTTTCTCCAGTGAAATCTTCCAGCAATAGCTCATCGCTTTCCAGCTCCAAGCCCTCCACGACATTTTGGTCTAGTTGCTGCCGGAGCAGCTGACACTCCATAGCAAGCCTTTCCCAATCCGAGTGAAATTCATCCCATACCTCACGATCCAATGCCGAGGCATTTCCCAAGCCCGCACGTCCCGTACTCGTAATGGCTGGATCAAGGCTTGCAATATTAAGCATTTTCATGGCGACCGCATCGGATGTGCGACCGAGAACCTTTGCCAATGCAATTATTTCCGGGTTGCGTCCGTGAATTCGCCCATATGGGAGCTGACAATACAAATGGAAAGCCAGCTTTACTTGGTCTTTTGTCCAACGCATTGTTTTTGCCATGATGTTTTTCTGCGTGGACAGGGGGGTAACCATGTCTGCCGATTCCTTGGGGAAAATGAAAGAAGTCATGAGTTTAGCAGATGCTTCTATCATTGGCACAACAGCAGCTTGGGAAAACAGCTTATAGGCTTGAGTATCCGACACCGGAATTCTGAATGAATCAGGGAAGCCCATCAGCCGTGCACATTCGCGTGGTGTCAGACGGCGCGGATTGATGTCTTCCCCCTGATAGACAAGGATTTCCGAACCATCCTTGTAGTAACGTGCAGACAAGGTGCGGGTGACGCTGTCGGGAGTGACAAGCCCGAAACCAAAGCCATTGCCCTTGGCCCGATGCTTTTCAGCATAGCCTTGTAAATAGCTCCATAACTTGTCAGAAAGCGTGTACTTGGGATCAACATGTTGTTTTGCATGGTTGAAAAAGCGATCCCCGTCCCACGACAAATGCGGTTCGCTACCGTCGGTCTTGTGCAAAATTTCGCGTAGTGTGCGCCTGCCTTTGGCTGGTAATGGCAAGGCGTCGAAGTCAAAGTTTGTGGGTTCGCGAAAACCGACAATGAGAATGCGTTCGCGGTGTTGCGGCACGAAGTGAGCGCCGTCGATCACGCGGTAATGAATGTGATAACCCAGTTCATCTTTCAGTGTTCGGCAAATAACGTCAAAGGTTCGGCCCTTGTCGTGCGAGAGGAGGTTTTTGACGTTCTCCAGCAAAAAGGCGCGCGGCCGTTTCTCTTCGATGATACGAGCGACGTCGAAGAACAGAGTGCCTTGCGTGTCGCAAGCGAAGCCGTGCGCACGACCGAGAGCGTTTTTCTTGGAGACGCCTGCTATTGAAAAAGGCTGGCATGGGAAACCGGCAAGCAGGACATCGTGTTCCGGGATGTCAGCTGCGGCCACTTGCGTGATGTCGCCGTTGATCTGATGGCCGCCGGGGTAATTGTCGGCATAGGTTTTCTGCGCGTAGCTGTCCCATTCGCTGGTGAACACGCAACGCCCACCCAAACCCTCGAAGGCCATACGGATGCCTCCAATACCGGCAAAGAGGTCGACGAAGGTGAACGGAGCATCGTTAATAAGCGGAAATTCCAGCGGCAGGAGGCGTTGCAGACCGAATGCGTAATGTGCGGGTACTGATTGTTCAACCATCCAGCGCCGGACGGTACGGGCATCTACGACCAAGTGGCGGGCGATCTCTGCTTGTTTGTGGGTTTTGAGCGCAGCAGTGAGGTAAGTGGTCGCCATGTCTCGGTCGGGACCTGTGTGAAGGACTGTGGTCATGTCGAACTCCATATCTGGGAATAATACAGGACATTATGCCTGTATTTATCCCTTTTGCAATATGTATTCAAACAATGCCTATTTTTTGTTGTCGTATGAGCCAGTTGAGCTGACTGTTTTTGTCAATATCGAAGTAGCTTGTGGTTCCATGATTTTCCAGGAATATAAGGGACTATTCCTGTCTTTGTGGTCCGTAGGATACGGTGAGGTTTCGAACGGCAACAAAAGAAATTGACTTGCGCCCCCGCTATGGAACAATGAAACCAATTGATCGGTCTGTTTTTTTGATCCAATTTCCGGTTCCAAAGGTTAGCTGCCAAGAGACTGGAGATTCTTGCCAATGGGTTAGCCGCTATGACTCAAGAACCTTTAGCCGAATTACGAAAAGCTGTTAATCAGGCTTATCTAACCGATGAGAAACAGCTCATCACTGAATTATCAGCCATATTAGACGGTTACGATCCGGCTGCAATAGGCGATTGCGCCGAAACGCTGGTTACCGCAGTCAGGGAAAATCAACATCGGCAAACCGCGATTGAAGCGTTCTTGCAGGAATATCAGCTTAATTCCCATGAAGGCGTGGTTTTAATGGGGATCGCCGAAGCCTTGCTGCGTATTCCCGACAGCCGCACGCAAGACCTGTTTTTACAGGAAAAACTGACCGGCGCAGACTGGCAAAGTCATTTACAGCATAGCGATTCCCCGCTGGTCAATTTGGCCACTAAAGCGCTGTTATTTGCCGGAGACTTTGAAGCGCATCATGGGCCACAAGTCTTCGAACAACTGCTATCCCGGATGGGAGCGCCGTTAATACGCACTGCGATAAAGCAGGCCATGCAGCATCTGGCGTTGCAGTTTGTCTTTGCTGAGTCCATGCAGGATGCCGTTCAGCGTAGCGGACAGGACCCGGTGTTCCGCTATTCTTTCGATATGCTGGGGGAGGCGGCGTTGACGCAGGCCGATTCCGAGCATTATTTCCAGGCGTATCGTTCGGCTATTAATGCGCTGGCAGGACATGCGACCTCTGCCGAACTTTACGCCAATCCGGGTGTTTCGATTAAATTATCGGCGCTGTGCCCCCGTTACGAGCCGTTGCAGCATGTCCGTGTGGTCAAGGAGTTGACCGATAAACTGCTGACGCTGGCGCAGGCAGCACGCGCGGCCAATATTGTGGTCACTGTCGATGCGGAAGAATCCGAACGCCTGGACATGTCGCTGGATATTTTTGCCGCTGTTTTTAATCATCCCGATTTAGACGGTTGGCCGGGACTGGGTTTGGCCGTACAGGCCTATCAAAAAAGGGCGCTGCCGGTGATCCGCTGGCTGGCTGAACTGGCCGAATGCCGGCACCGAAAGATTCCGTTGCGTCTGGTCAAAGGCGCTTACTGGGATAGCGAAATAAAACGGGCGCAGGAAAACGGGTTGAGCGATTACCCTGTGTTTACCCATAAGTCGGCGACCGACTCATCCTATCTGGCTTGCGCGCAGTTTATTTTATCCAAGCCGGATGCATTTTATCCCCAGTTCGCCAGCCATAACGCGCATACCGTCGCGGCTATCCATCAATTCGGAAGGCAACATCCGGGCTATGAATTCCAGCGTCTACACGGCATGGGCGAGGCGCTTTACCGGGAAATTATCGAGGTTAAAAACTGGCGGATTCCGTGCCGCGTTTATGCGCCGGTCGGCGATTATCGTCAGTTGCTGCCTTACTTGGTCAGGCGCTTGCTGGAAAACGGCGCGAATACCTCTTTCATCAACCAGATCAGCCATCCCGATATTAGCGTCGCCGAACTGGTTAACGATCCGGTAGCAGCGGTAAAAACCTCGGCCCATCAATCGCCAATCGTATTACCGCGCAATTTATTCGGCGAACGGATTAATTCCTCCGGGCTAAATTTGGCCGATCCCGAGCAGCTGGAATCGGTGCAGCAAAGTCTGGATGCGTTGGCCGATAAGCACTGCACGGCAATGCCGTTGATAAACGGCAGTCCTCGCTCCGGTAAGGAACGGCTTATCGTTAATCCTTACGATAACCGCTTGACGGTTGGCTCAGTCGTTTTCGCCGAACCGGCTGCTATTGACGAAGCATTAAACGAAGCCTCCCAGGCATTCACCGACTGGCGGCTTTGCCCTGTTGCACAACGCGCCGGGTATTTGAAACAGGCCTCCGATCTTCTGGAATTGCACCGTCTGGAGCTGGTTTCCTTGTGCGTACGGGAAGGCGGCCGCACCATTAAAGATGCGTTGGCTGAAGTCAGGGAGGCCGTCGATTTTTGCCGCTATTACGCCCAGTCCGCGGTTGACTTGTTCGGCGAACCGGTCAGGCTGCCCGGTCCTACCGGCGAGGAAAACCGGCTTTATCATTACGGCCGCGGCGTCTATGTTTGCATCAGTCCGTGGAACTTTCCTATCGCCATTTTTATCGGCCAGATAGCCGCGGCGCTTGCCGCCGGTAATACGGTCATCGCCAAACCGGCCAGTCAGACCGCATTAACCGCGATGCGCTGCATCCGGTTACTGCACCAAGCCGGCATACCCGAATCGGTGTTGCAGTTTTTGCCGGTCGGCGGCAGCGTGTTTGGACGGCATTTACTTCCCGATCCCCGAGTTGCCGGTGTTGTTTTCACCGGTTCCACGTCCACGGCGCAGTTCATTAACCTGCAACTGGCCCAACATCATCAGGCTATTGTGCCGCTGATTGCCGAAACCGGCGGACAGAATGTGCTGATTGCCGACAGCTCGGCATTGCTTGAACAGCTGGTGCAGGATGCCATGGTCTCGGCTTTCAACAGTGCCGGTCAGCGTTGTTCGGCGTTGCGGGTTTTATTCGTGCAGGAGGACATCGCCGATAAAACCATCGCGATGCTGATCGGCGCTATGCAGGAATTAACCGTCGGCAATCCCGGCGTTTATCAAACCGACATAGGCCCGATCATCGACCATGCCGCACTATCTCCATTGACCGCACATCTGGAAGTCATGCAGGAACAGGCGCAGCTACTTTATCAACTGCCGTTGCCGGACGGTTTGGAGCAGGGCAGTTTTTTTCCGCCCAGCCTGGTCGAACTACGGTCGTTATCGCAACTGACTCAGGAAGTATTCGGGCCGGTATTGCATGTTGTCCGCTACCGCGAATCGGAACTCGATCAGGTCATTGCTGCTGTCAATGCCACCGGCTACGGCTTGACGCTGGGTATACACAGCCGGATAGATGCCGTCGTCAATATCATTCGGGAGGGCGTAAAGGTCGGCAATATTTATGTCAACCGGAATATGATCGGCGCGGTGGTCGGCGTGCAGCCGTTTGGCGGCACGGGGCTGTCCGGCACCGGCCCGAAAGCGGGCGGCCCCGATTATCTGCGTCGTTTTGTCATCGAACAGACCGTCGCAACAAACACTGCCGCGATAGGCGGCAATGCCGGTTTGCTGGCTCAGGATTTACGTTAGGAATGAGCATGAAATAACGTGAACAACTCGTGGCGTAAGTTGGTAGCGGGAGTGCGGGTTTTGCTTGTGTTTGCAGGCGAAGCCTGCACTCCGGCTATTGGAAACTTGCTCAAGACGTTCCTAAATTAAGGGGTAGGGCGTGCCGTGCGCGCCTTAGATTCTTAGCGCTCTAAGGCGCGCACGGCACGCCCTACAGATGTCCCCAAGCCGGGGACATTTTTCAGGACAACGATGAAGAAAATCAAACCCTGCCCCGAGTCCTATTTGCGAGCTTTTGCGGCTTTCGCAGGCAATGAATTTAAGGACGGCTCAGGGCCTGCCGCTTGAGGCGGCGCAGGCATATCCGGAGGTGGCGGAAACCATTCTTCCAGCCGAGAGTTGTACATTAATTCATCCGGCACCGGAATTCGATGCCCTTTGCCGTACATGCACTGGATATAGCTGATGTCATAATCTTGTTGAGCATCTTCTTTGGAGTCGGGCTGCTGCCGCGACGTTGTAATCTGTGTGTGGCTAAGTTGCCTGCACGCCAGATCGTCATTATGGAATTGATCGAAGTTTTTACCGATGCCCGGCAGTACCAAAACACTGGGACCGCTCGGCATTGTCGAGCAAGCGTTGAGCAAAAAAACAGACATCAGGATTGTCAGGATCTGTAACATTTGGCACACCTCCGTTAAGGAACAACATTCCGCCAGACAGCCGAACACTCCCTGACATAGGGATAGTAGCCGGGAGGATCGGTGCAGTAATACCAATAGCCGGGCTGCTGCTCTATGGGTTGGGGTTCAATTCTCTGCCATCCTGCCGAACATTCTTGGACATAGGGATAGTAACCGGCAGGACTTGAGCAATAGTCCCAGCTGTTCGGCCCGAATGATTGGATATTGAGCGCAGTGCCTTGATCGATATAAGCGGGAGGGCTGGACGGCATTATGATAGACGGTGAGGAATAATAGGGTTCAAAGGTATAGTAAGGCCAGTAATAGAAATTCGGCCGGGAATAGGGCGATTCTATAAAAAAACCAGCCCTGCCATGGTCATGCCGGCGAGGTGCTCCAACGTGACCTTTTCTGGACTCGCCGACATGGGCATCGCCAAAACGGCTGCCCCGGTCGCCGCTAAAACCGCTTCTATGCTCACCACCAAAACCGTCCCCGCGGCGGCCGCCGGAGCGGCCTTCGTGCCCACCGCCGTCACGGGCCATGGAGCCTTCGCTAGATAACAAGGCAATAAGGATCATGAACAAAATTGATAATCTTCCGGGCATCATTGTCATGTCCTCATTTACCGAAATGGACTAAAGAGAGCTGGAGTCGACTTAACATGGCTGTTGTCCTGACTGGATGAGTTTGGCGTATAAATCCGGCTTCAATGCCAACCACGTCCTCGCCAACCGCGGCCACCCCATCCATGGCCCCCCCTCCAACCATATCCTCCCCCGCCTCCGCCGTAGAAGCGTGGCCTAAATCCATAATGGCCGTAACCTCCATATCCTCCATAACCATATCCTCCGTAGGGAGCATAATTGTAAGAAATGCCGACATTGTCGTACGGCGTAGCATAAATGGCGCAACCATTCAGAATGCAGATGATCCCGGCAAGGGCGATTGCTAACGTTAAGCGACGCATTGTTGGCTCTCCTCAGTCGGTTGGGTAACCTATTACTCGGAAATACAGTCGGACTTGTTGCGTAGTGCTTATTTTTCAAGTGTCGATCACGGTTCAATCCGGGCAAAAAGATTCAACAAGCTCAAGTAGAATCCTGCTTTCGGCACCCTATATGCAGAACGGATCAATGAAAAAATCGATTTCATAATTCCACAATAAAATCGCCTTATCAATACGTATGACTACGGGCTGCGTGGTGAATAAAAAATTTCAATCGCCTGTTTATCTGCATCCTAATAAGGATAGGGTCGGTAATAACTTCCCGAAGCATAAACTCATCGTTCCCACGCTCTGCGTGGGAATGCGGTCAGGCGCGCTACGCCATATACGGGACGCAGCGCGTCCGGCACTGCATTCCCACGCGGCGCGTGGGAACGAGGGTAACCGCTCTGCGGTTCGGGACGCTGGAGCGTCCCTGACCGGGTTACCACGCAGAGCATGGGAACCCTAAGCGGAAGCTATTATTGATGGAGTCCTAAGCATTTCTACGGATTGTACAAATGATCGGGCTTCTCTAACCTGTCTATCAAAGCCAATCAGGCTGAAAGCACTTCCGCAGTAGAGATCATATCTTTAATAGATAAAATGAGGCTCCGATATGCAGAACTCCGAAGCTATTCTCGCCACCCATCTGCTTCCATTGATCATCTATTTCGGAGCCATCGTCGCTATCACCGGCGTCATGCTCGGCGGCGCGTATCTGCTGGGACAAAGACACCACGCTAAAGCTGCCGACGAACCGTTTGAATCGGGTATTGTTGCTGCGGGCGATGTGCATATCCGTTTTTCCGTTCAATTTTATTTGCTTGCCATCTTTTTTGTTATTTTCGATATGGAAAGCGTATTCCTGTTTGCCTGGTCGGTGGCATTGCAAGAAGCGGGCTGGCCCGGTTTTATCGAAGCGCTGATTTTTATCAGTGTATTAATCGCGGCGTTGATTTACCTGTGGGCTGTAGGCGCTCTGGATTGGCGTACCCGCAGGCAGCGCAACGGCAGATCGTAGGGGACGTTATGCATTGGACTCTAACCAAAGCGGAGACAGATCCCGCTCCGCAATCCGGGCAGCAGACTTATGAAGAAGCGCTACGCCGCAATTTCCTGTTCGCCAAGCTTGAGGATATGGTCGCCTGGGGGCAATCCAATTCCGTCTGGCCTTTCAACTTCGGCCTGTCTTGCTGCTATGTGGAGATGGCGACCGCCTTCACCAGTCGTCATGACATTGCCCGTTTCGGTTCTGAAGTGATCCGGGGATCGCCGCGCCAAGCGGATTTGATCGTCATTTCGGGGACGGTGTTCCGAAAAATGGCCCCGGTGGTCAAACGGCTCTACGATCAACTGCTGGAACCGCGCTGGGTCATATCCATGGGTTCCTGCGCCAACTCCGGCGGTATGTATGACATTTACAGCGTCGTGCAGGGCGTGGACAAATTTTTACCGGTGGATGTTTACGTGCCGGGCTGTCCGCCCAGGCCGGAAGCGTTGCTGCAAGGATTGATGCTGTTGCAGGATGCGATAGGCAAGGAGAGACGGCCGTTAAGCTGGGTGGTCGGCGATCAAACGGTAACCAAAGCACCTCAACCCAGTTACCGCGATTTACTGACGGAAGAACGGATGCGTGTCAGGCAGTTGAGAGATCCGGACGAGATATAGCTCTGCTTGGACGGATGTAGTAGGGCGTGCCGTGCGCGCCTTAAGATGCTATGGCGCGCACGGCACGCCCTACGGCTGTTTTATAACTGTTATGCATGAGAGGGGAATACATTGGACGGTAACGCTGACAACATCGCTATGCCTGCTGACGCGCCGCAGATCGTGCGTGAACTGACGGAACGAACCGGCAGCAACGGCTTTGTCATTCAGCCGACCCGTGACGGCATAACCACGCTGTGGATTCTTAAGCAAAACTTGCGCGCGACTCTTCGCTATTTAAAAGCATCCTATGTGCTGCTGTTCGACCTGACCGCCGTCGACGAGCGTCAGCGCACTCAGCGGCAAGGCCTTCCCGACAGTGAATTTACCGTCGTCTATCATTTGCTCTCGTTCGACCGCAATGAGGATGTTCGCCTCAAGGTTGCGTTGAACGAAGCCGACTTGTCCGTCCCGACGATCAGCGATATGTGGCCATCGGCCAATTGGTATGAGCGCGAGGTATGGGATATGTTCGGCATCGTCTTTGACGGTCACCCGCATCTCAAACGCATCATCATGCCGCCGACCTGGCAGGGACATCCGCTACGCAAGGATCATTATGCCCGTGCGACCGAAATGGAGCCGTTTAGTCTTTCCGACCAGCAGCAGGACATCGAGCAAGACGCGTTGCGCTTCGTGCCGGAAGATTGGGGCATGCGGCGGCACAGCGAAGACAGCGATTTCATGTTCCTGAATATGGGCCCCAACCATCCCAGCGTACATGGCGTGTTCCGTATCGCCCTGCAACTGGATGGCGAGGAGATCGTCGATGCGCTGCCGGACATCGGCTATCACCATCGCGGCGCGGAAAAAATGGGCGAACGTCAGTCCTGGCACACCTACATCCCGTATACGGACCGGGTCGATTATCTGGGCGGTTCGATGAACAATCTGCCTTATGTGCTGGCCGTGGAGCAACTGGCCGGAATCGAAGTTCCGGAACGCGCTCAGGCCATTCGCGTGATGATCTGCGAGCTCTACCGGCTTGCCAGTCACCTGTTGTTTTACGGCACTTACGCCCAGGACTTGGGGCAGATGTCGCCGATCTTTTATATGTTTATCGATCGCGAAAAGGTGTTCGATATACTGGAATCGATCAGCGGCGCGCGCATGCATTCCAGTTACTTTCGAATCGGCGGCGTCGCGATGGATTTGCCCAGGGGTTGGGATAAACGGATACGCGAGTTTATCGATTATTTGCCGGCCCGACTGGATCAATACGACAAGCTGGTGCTGCAAAACAGCACCCTCAAGCGCCGCACCCAAGGCATCGGTGCGTACACCACGACGGAAGCGATTGATTGGAGCGTGACCGGCGCGGGCCTTCGGGCCACGGGATTGGCATGGGATTACCGCAAAGCGCGTCCTTACTCCGGCTACGAAAATTACGAATTTGAAATACCCACCGGCAATCGCGGCGACTGTTACGACCGTTGCACCGTGCGGGTCGAGGAGATGCGCCAGAGCCTTCGCATCATCAAACAATGCCTCGATAACATGCCGGAAGGACCTTACAAGGCCAGTCATCCGTTGACCACGCCGCCGCCCAAAGAAAAAACGCTGCATGATATAGAAACCCTGATCCAGCATTTTCTCGCTGTGAGCTGGGGGCCGGTGATTCCAGTCGGCGAGTCCTGCGTAACCGTCGAGGCGACCAAGGGCCTGAATGCCTACTATCTGACCAGCGATGGCGGCGGCATGTCGTACCGCACCCGTATCCGCACGCCGTCCTTCCCGCATTTGCAGATGATACCGATGATGTGCCGGGGCATGATGGTCGCCGACCTGATTGCGATACTGGCGAGTATCGATTTTGTGATGGCCGACGTGGACCGCTGAAATGAACGAGCCAATTTTTGAAGGTTTAAGCCTCGCCGAAATCCGGGAGATTAACGCCGAGATGAGTCATTACGAAAATAAAACCGCCGTCTCTATCGAGGCGTTGAAAATCGTCCAAAAACACCGGCGCTGGGTTTCCGACCCATGCCTGATTGCCGTGGCCGAGCTGTTGGATATATCACCGGCGCAACTGGAAGGGGTGGCGACTTTCTACAACCTGATTTACCGCCAGCCTGTCGGTAAAACCGTCATTCATTATTGCAACAGCGTGACCTGCTGGATGCTGGGCAGCGACCAAGTAGGCGAAAGCTTGTGTCGGCATTTGAACGTCGAGTTGGGCGAAATGTCCGCGGACGGCGAATACACGGTATTGCCGATTGTCTGCCTGGGCGCCTGCGATCACGCGCCGGTCGTGATGGTGGGGAATGAGCTGAAGTTCGACATCACCGAAGATGCCGTTAACGGGATTCTCGGAAGGTGAGGCGATATGGAAACGTTGGATAAGCCGTTGACTAAAAACATCCGCCCGGATCGCGCTTTTACCACGCTGGCCGATTACGAAAGCACCGGCGGTTATCAAGGATTGCGCAAGGCAATTGCCGAGTTGCAGCCGAAAGACGTGCAGCAATGGGTTAAGGATGCAGGGTTGCGGGGCCGGGGCGGCGCGGGATTCGGCACCGGGCTTAAATGGAGCTTGGTTCCGATGGATGATATAGCCCAAACGCGCTATCTGGTTGCCAATGCCGATGAAATGGAACCGGGAACCTTCAAGGACAGGCTACTGTTGGAACAGGACCCGCATCAGTTGATCGAGGGCATGATCATTGCGGCCTATGCCATTCAAGCTCAGAGGGCCTATATCTTCCTGCGCGGGGAATACCATGTTGCCAAGCTTCGTCTCGAACACGCTTTGCTGGAAGCCAAGTCTAAAGGTTATCTGGGTGAACATGTGTTGGATTCCGAATTCAGTCTGGACATCGTCCTGCATACCGGCGCAGGGCGTTATATCTGCGGCGAGGAAACGGCGTTGCTTAATGCGCTGGAAGGCAAGCGAGCCACGCCGCGTGCTAAACCGCCGTTCCCGCTGGTCAGCGGGCTTTGGGGTAAGCCGACCGTGGTCAATAATGTCGAAACCTTGTGCAACGTGCCGCATATTTTGAATTACGGCGTCGAGTGGTATCAGGGGCTGGCGCGAGGCGTCGATAAGGGCACCAAGCTGTTCGGAGCCAGCGGCCGCGTCAAGAATCCCGGTTTGTGGGAACTGCCGATGGGTACGCCTATCCGGGAAATCATCGAGCAACATGCCGGCGGCATGCGGGACGGTTACACGCTGCGCGGCTTTTTGCCCGGCGGCGCATCAACCGATTTCTTGCTGCCCGAACACCTGGATGTGGTGATGGATTTCGAGGCCGTAGCCAAAGCCGGTAGCCGGATGGGCACCGGAGTCATCATCGTTCTCGACGACAAGACCTGTCCGGTACAAATGGTACTGAACCTGGAACAGTTTTTTGCCCAGGAATCTTGCGGATGGTGTACGCCCTGCCGGGACGGTCTGCCGTGGACGGTCACCTTGCTGAAAGACATTATCGCCGGGAAAGGCCGCATCGAAGATCTTGATACCTTGGCCGGATTAACCCGCATGCTGGGGCCGGGAAATACCTTTTGCGCATTGGCCCCCGGAGCCGTGGAGCCGCTGCAAAGCGCGCTCAAATATTTCCGCGCGGATTTTGAACGCTACATCGCAATGGAGCGTGCGTAATGGCCCGTATTGAAATCGACGGTCAGCCTTATGATGTCCTGGACGGCGGCAACCTGCTGTCCGCCTGCCTGTCGCTGGGTCTGGATTTGCCTTATTTTTGCTGGCATCCGGCTCTGGGCTCGGCGGGCGCCTGCCGGCAATGCGCGGTCATCCAGTACAAGGATGCCGAAGACCAGCGCGGGCGCTTGGTCATGGCCTGCATGACCCCGGTAGCCGATGCGATGAGAGTTTCGATAGCCGCCGAACCGGCGCGGCAATTTCGAAGCGACAACATCGAACTGCTGATGACCAACCATCCCCACGATTGCCCGGTCTGCGAGGAAGGCGGCGAATGCCATTTGCAGGATATGACGGTCATGACCGGTCACACCTTTCGTCGCTACCGGGGCCTGAAACGAACCCATCATAACCAGAATCTCGGCCCCTTTATCAATCACGAAATGAACCGCTGCCTCGCCTGCTACCGCTGCGTGCGGTTCTATGACGACTATGCCGGGGGCAAGGATCTTCAGGTGTTCGGCATGCATAACAACGTCTATTTCGGCCGGTTTGAGGACGGCGCGCTGGAGAGCGAGTTCAGCGGCAATCTGGTCGAGGTCTGTCCCACCGGCGTGTTCACCGACAAGCCCTTCAGCGCTCATTATGCGAGGAAGTGGGATTTGCAAACCGCGCCATCGGTTTGTGTCCATTGCGGCCTGGGCTGCAACACCGCGCCCGGCGAACGTTACGGAACACTCAGGCGCGTGATCAACCGCTATCACGGCGAGGTCAACGGCTATTTTCTCTGCGATCGTGGGCGCTTCGGTTACGGTTTTGTCAACAGCCCCAAGCGCATCCTTAAACCGCGGCTCAACGGTCAGGAGATCAGCGCCGATGCGGCGGAAAGCCATTTCCGCCAACTGCTGAAAGCGGGTAAACCGGCGATCGGCATCGGTTCGCCACGCGCCTCGCTGGAAGCCAATTTCGCTTTGCGTAAGCTGGTTGGAGAAGAAAATTTCTTTCTCGGTTTGGAGGATACGGAACATACCCTGCTTAACGCGATTGCCGAACTGATGCGTCACGGCGGCATTCATTCCCCGTCGCTACGGGAAGTCGAACAAGCCGATGCGGTGCTGATTCTCGGCGAAGACGTGACCCACAGCGCTCCGAGGCTGGCGCTTTCGTTGCGGCAGGCGGCGCGCAATGCCTCATTCGACTTGGCCGGTACTCTGCACATATTGCCCTGGGAGGATGCGGCGGTCAGGAATCTGGAGAATCAGGCCCAAAGTCCCGTATTTATCGCGAGCATTTGCGCCACCCGCCTGGATGACGTGGCCGCGAACACTTATTGCGGCAGCCCGGAAGACGTTGCCCGTCTGGGCTTCGCGATCGCCCATTGCCTTGACGAGGCGGCTCCCGCGCCTGCCGCGTTGGGCGATGCCGAACAAGCGCTGGCAGTCATCATTGCCGACAGCCTGAAACAGTCGAAACGTCCGCTGATCGTATCGGGGACCAGTTGTGCGAGTCTCGACGTCATTCAGGCGGCCTACAACGTCGCCAAGGCGCTGCCGTCAACAGACAAACAACTGACGTTCACTGTTCCCGAATGCAACAGCCTCGGTTTGGCAATCATGGGCGGAGCCAGTTTGCAGCAGGCTTTCGAACGGATCGGCACCGGCCTGGCCGATAGCGTGATTATTCTTGAGAACGATCTCTACCGCCGGGTGCCGGGGCCGGAGCTGGATAGGTTTTTGGAAACCGCGGCGCATGTGGTCGTCATCAACAGCCTGGAAAATAAAACCGCCGCGAAAGCCGAGTTGCTGCTGTCTGCGGCGACTTTCGCCGAATCCGAAGGCACTTTGGTCAATAATGAAGGGCGGGCGCAGCGTTATTTTCCGGTTTATCCCGCGACAGATCCGGTGCGCGGCAGCTGGCAGTGGTTGACCAGTGTCATCGAAGATTCTCAATGGCGTCTTGATGCCCTTACGGCAGCTTGCGCAAACACGTTCCCCGATCTTGCCGCTATCATCCAAGCCGCACCGGGGGCGGATTACACTGTCAAGGGCAGCAAGATTCCAAGGCAGCCCCACCGCTATAGCGGGCGCACCGCGATGCATGCCGACATCAAGGTCGGCGAAGCCGGTCAGCCGCAGGATATGGAAACGCCGTTCGCTTTTTCGATGGAAGGCGACACAGGGCACGTCCCTCCGGCTTTATTGCCGGTCATCTGGGCGCCGGGCTGGAACTCCAATCAGGCGATCAACAAATTCCAGCAACAAACCGGCGGCCATCTGCGTGACGGAGATCCCGGAATCCGGTTGATTGAAGCGTCCGGTACGCTGGCATGGTTCGGGGACATTCCGCCAGCCTTCAAACCGGAACAAGGTCGGTGGCGGATCATGCCGCTGCCGCATATTTTCGGCAGCGAGGAATTAAGCGGGCAATCGCCATCGATAGTCGAACGGTTGCCCGCTTTCTGTGTCTTGATGAATCCTCTGGATGCGGAAACATTGGATATCGATACCGGCGACCCCGTGGAAATCGGCAGTCTTTTAGGCATATCGATTCTAAAGATTCCGGTACAGATCGAGCAAACCCTGCCACGAGGCCTGCTTGGCATAACAGCGGGATTGCCCGCATTCCAGGCCATGAAAACCTGGACTCAGGTAACGGTAAAGAAAGTGAATCAGGAGGATCGGTTATGAATGCAGGTCTGGGCGATGCGACCGATATTATCGGCATTCTGGTCTTGGTGATCGTCGTTGCGGCGATGCTGGTTTGGGTGGAACGCCGCCTGCTGGCGGTCTGGCAGGATCGTCTGGGGCCCAACCGGGTCGGGCCGTTCGGATTGATGCAGGTGGCGGCGGACATGATCAAAATGTTCTTCAAGGAAGACTGGATACCGCCCTTCGCCGACAAGCCGGTATTCGTACTGGCCCCGACCATCGTATTCATCACCATGCTGACCGGTTTCGCCGTGATCCCGTTTGCACCGGGCGTCGGCATTATCGATTTCAACTTCGGACTGCTTTACTTTCTGGCGCTGTCCTCGTTGTCGGTCTACAGCGTTGTGCTGGCAGGCTATGCGTCCAACAACAAATACTCGCTGTTGGGAGGCCTGCGTGCCGCGGCGCAAACCGTCAGTTACGAGGTATTCATGGGTATTTCGATCATGGGCGTGGTGATGCTGTCCGGCACCTTCAATTTGAGGGAGATTGTCGAAGCCCAGCGGGATGGCTGGTTCATCATTCCCCAGTTTTTCGGCTTTATCATCTTCCTGATTGCCGTCGTCGCCGAGAGCCGCCGGACGCCGCTTGACTTGCCGGAAGCCGAACAGGAGCTGGTGGCGGGCTTTCATACCGAGTATTCCGGCATGAAATTCGGCATGTTTTTCGTCGGCGAGTATCTCGGCATTACACTCAGCTCGGCGATGATCGTGACGCTCTTTTTCGGCGGCTGGCTGGGACCCTGGCTGCCGCCGTTGCTATGGTTTTGCCTGAAAACCGCGGTTGGCATCATGTTCTTTATTCTGCTGCGGGGTTCGTTGCCAAGGCCCCGTTATGACCAGCTGATGGCCTTCGGCTGGAAAGTGCTGCTGCCGGCGGCGCTATTGAATTTGCTGGTGACTGGTGGCTTGGTCTTGTCATTACAGGGGTAAGGCAATGCCCGGTTTATTCACCACGAAGACACGAAGAGCACGAAGTTTATGTTTTTCTTCGTGTCCTTCGTGTCTTCGTGGTGAATACAAATCCGTAACTATATGAATCGGGGAAGGATAAAACGATGTTAAGTCAACTGCGATCATTATGGGAAGTTTTGAAACACACTTTCGTCAAGCCGGATACGGTCGAATACCCGGAACAGAAACCGGCGCTGTTTCCCCGCTACCGCGGACGCATCGTGCTGACCCGCGACCCTGACGGCGAAGAGCGCTGTGTTGCCTGCAATCTTTGCGCGGTAGCTTGTCCTGTGGACTGTATCGCTTTGCAGAAAGCCGAGGATGAGAGCGGCCGCTGGTATCCCGAATTTTTCCGCATCAATTTTTCCCGCTGCATTATGTGTGGATTTTGCGAGGAAGCCTGCCCGACCAATGCGATTCAACTGACGCCGGATTTTGAAATGTGCGAATACGATCGGCAGAACATGGTTTACGAAAAGCAGCATTTATTGATTGATGGCACCGGGAAGTATCATGACTACAACTTTTATCGCGTAGCCGGGATGACAATCGGCGGCAAGGCCAAGGGCCAGGCTGAACACGAAGCGCCGCCGGTCGATGTGAAAACCTTGTTACCGTGATTTTATCGTTCCCATGCTCCGGCGCTCGTCGTTATACATAAGTATTGAAAAGCACGTCATCCCGGCAGGGATTCATGTCAGGCTATCCTGCCTGACACCCTTTGGGTTAATGCAAATCTGCTCCAGACGGATTTGTGCCGGGATCCAGTCTACATGGACGTATACAGCTCGCCATCCATGGTACTGGAACCGCTTCCCGGCGGGGATGACGAGTTACTTAGAACGACGAGCGCACTGCGTGGGAATGCGGTCAAGGCGCGCTACGCCGTATACGGGACGCAGCGCGTCCGGCACTGCATTCCCACGCGGCGCGTGGGAACGAGGGAGCTGGCGCTTGGGAACGAGCGGAAACGGAGCTTTGCCGGAATGACGGCGTCCCGCAACGCTGGAGCGTTGCAGGCTGAATTCCCACGCCGGAGCGTGGGAACTTTAATTAACCTGATCAGGAGAACATGATGGCGTTGACTTTGTTTTATATCACTTCCGCCGTTGCCGTTTTCGCGACGGTAATGATGATTACTCGGCTCAATGCGGTGCATGGCTTGTTATACCTGATTTTATCCCTGCTGGCCGTCGGCGTTCTGTTCTTTCTGTTGGGCGCGTATTTTGCCGCGGTGCTGGAAGTGATTATTTACGCCGGGGCCATTATGGTGCTGTTTGTTTTCGTGATCATGATGCTCAATCAAGGACAAAAGACCATAGAGCAGGAACGCGTCTGGTTACAGCCGGGTATCTGGATCGGGCCGTCACTGCTGGCATTGATTCTGTTCGTCGAAATGCTGGTTATTGTGGTGTCTGGCGGTAGCGCCGAAACCGGCTATGCAGTGAGCGCCAAGCAAGTGGGGATAGCATTGTACGGCCCCTATCTGCTCGCTGTGGAACTGGCCTCGATGTTGTTGCTGGCCGGTCTGGTCGGCGCTTATCACCTGGGAAAACCGATGATCAAGATGGCAAGGGCCGGGGGAAAGTCATGAGAGGCGGTTCCGACTTCCTACGAGCCTCGAGCGAATTCCTGCGCCGCGCGGTGCGCTCATCGTTATACACATTTCCCAATGGCTCCAAATCTCCAGTTTGGGGATCGGCGCAAAGGGTTACCGATAGCTGGAGTGCGGGCTTCGCCTGCAAGCGTAAGCAAAGCTTGCACTCCCGTTACGCTTCAATACATAACAATGTGCATAGGCTTGCCGGCGGAGCGGAGACGACTCGGGAATTTTTGTTGGAATCCTTCAGTCGCTTATGTATAGCGATGAGCGCGACGCATGGGAATGAGGAAAAATGCGGGGAGGCGTCATGAACGGAATTCCGATGGAGCATGGCCTGTTGCTGTCTGTCGTGCTGTTTGTGCTGGGGTTAATCGGGGTATTGGTGCGGCGTAACCTGATCATGATTTTGATGTCACTGGAAGTCATGCTCAACGCTACCGGGCTGGCTTTTATTGTGGCCGGGTCACGCTGGGGACAGGCGGACGGGCAAATCATGTTTCTGTTGATATTAACGCTGGCCGCGGCGGAAGTGGGGGTCGGGCTGGGATTGGTGCTGCAAATTTTCCGCCGTTTCCATACGTTGGATGCGGATTCGTTGAACGGGATGAAAGGGTAGGATATGAAAGTGATCGAACGGCTAGGGTGGGTATCGTTGTTTCCGTTTCTGGGGTTTACGCGGGTTCCCAAGCTCCAGCTTGGGAACCCGGATGACGAAGCTCTCGGCAACAGCTCCCTGCGTTGCTCTCGATCGCTGTTCCAGACGCGATTCTACCTCCCCCATTCTTGGCGTCGCACCTCCTGCATCCATGCAGTCGCAGCTTCGCGAGACAGGAAGCTGGAGCTTCCCGCACTGAATTCCCAAGCTGGAGCTTGGGAACTAGCAAAGGAGGCTGAAAGTGATTGAACTGCTAGGCTGGGTGCCGTTATTTCCGTTTCTCGGATTTTTAATTCTGGTATTGGCGGGTAAACGACTTTCCAAACCGCTGATTGCCTGGGTGGGTGTCGGCAGTGTGGCTGCTTCGGCGTTATTGGCAACCCTGATCGGAACCGAATTCCTGAATGGAACGATGCAGCCTTACCGCTTGGTATTAGGAGTCTGGATGGAAGTTGACGATCTGTCGATACCCTTCGGTTTCTATCTCGATGCGTTGTCGGTCACCATGCTGTTTGTCGTGACCGGTGTCGGCTTTTTAATCCATGTCTATGCTGCCGGATTTATGGAAGAGGACCCCGGCTATGCGCGTTTTTTCGCCTATATGAACCTGTTTGTATCCGCGATGCTGGCGCTGGTGCTGGCCGACAATCTGGTGCTGCTTTACCTGGGCTGGGAAGGCGTCGGGCTGGGCAGTTATCTGCTGATTGGCTTCTGGTATGAAGACCCGAACAACGGCTATGCCGCACGTAAGGCGTTTGTGATGACCAGAGTAGGGGACACGGCTTTATTGATCGGATTGTTTCTGCTGTTCACGCAGTTGCACACGTTTGATATTCAGCTCCTGATGCTCCGGGCTACGAGCCAGTGGACTTCCGGCAGCCTGTTGCCTGTAGTTGCCGCAGCCCTGTTGCTGGGCGGTGCTCTGGGCAAATCCGCGCAATTGCCGCTGCAATCCTGGCTGCCCGACGCCATGGCTGGCCCGACGCCGGTCAGCGCCTTGATTCATGCCGCTACGATGGTCACTGCGGGCGTTTACCTGATTGCCAGAACCCATGCCTTGTTCATAATGGCTCCGTCGGTTCAATTCGTCGTCGCTGTGATGGGTGCAACCACCTTATTGATGGCGGGTTGCTCGGCACTCGTTCAGACCGACATTAAGCGTATTCTTGCTTATTCAACCATCAGCCAGATTGGTTACATGTTTCTCGCTTTGGGCGTCGGGGCTTGGTCATCGGCGATTTTTCACCTGCTGACCCATGCCTTCTTCAAGGCGCTGTTGTTCCTCGCCGCGGGCGCGGTGATTTTCTGTTTTCATCACGAGCACAACATTTTCAAGATGGGCGGGCTGCGTAAAGCCATGCCTTTGGCTTTCTGGAGTTTTATGATCGGCAGCGCCGCGTTATCCGCACTGCCTTTTACTTCCGGCTTTTACAGCAAACACGAGATTCTGTTGGCAGTCTTTGATGCCTCTCCCGGTTTATGGGCGGCCGGCTGTCTGGGCGCAATCATCACAGGTATTTACAGCTTCCGTCTGGTCTTCGTGGTCTTTTTCGGCAGGGAATGCCCGGTCACTAAAGCCAGAATGGGTTGGCAAATGAGCGTGCCGCTGGTCTTGTTGGGTGCGTTGGCGCTATTGGGCGGCATGCTGAAAATCCCGCTGGATTCGGTCTTTCCTGTTTTATTCAACCATGACCACACTTTTGACCTTGTTGCAGTTATCACCGCTTTGGCGCCTTTTATCGGCTTGCTGATCGCGGTATTGTTTTATCTTACCCACACTTTTTCAGCCCAGCGTCTTGCCGGCTCCGGCTTGGCAAACCAGATGCGGATATTCTGGTTTAACGGTTGGGGCATTGATGCGCTTTATGGCGCATTAGTGGTGCGGCCCTTTAAAGCCATCGCCAAACTCAATAAAAACGATGCGGTGGATGGCATATACGTTGCGATAGCGTTGCTTAGTCGGGTAGGGTACAGCAGGGTCAGTGCGTACCAGACCGGGCGTATCCGTTGGTACGCCTCATCCGTGGCATTCGGCGCGGTGGTCATTATCGCGATAGGATGGCTGTCGTGATACTGCCTATGCTTATTGGCGTTTTGCTGCTGGGTGGATTCGCGGCTTGGTTCTCAGAGCGCTGGAGTCCGATAGCTCCGCGTTGGGTGGCGATCGTTACCCTGACTGTCGAGGCGCTGTTGCTGGTATTGCCCTACGCGGTGGCGGAGCATGTAGACGATCTGTCATCAGCCTGGTTTGCCGACTTTTACGGCCCGTGGATTCCACGCTTCGGCATCAGTTTTCATCTGGCTATGGATGGGCTCAGCCTGCTGCTGATAACGCTGACGGTATTGCTCGGGTTTATGGCGGTCAGCAGTTCCTGGACCGAGATCAAGAATCGGCACGGGTTCTTTTTCTTTAATCTGCTGGCGTGTCTGGCCGGTACCGTCGGCGTGTTTCTGGCGGTTGACCTGTTTCTGTTCTTTTTCTTCTGGGAATTGATGATTATCCCGATGTATTTTCTGATCAGCATCTGGGGTCATGAAAACCGGACCGGTGCGGCAATAAAGTTTTTCATTTTTACGCAGGTGAGCGGTCTGCTGATGCTGTTGGCGATCATAACTTTAGTGCTGTTGCATCATAACTCTACTGGCATCTATAGTTTCGATTATTTCGAATTGCTCAATACGGTGCTTGAACCCCATGTCGCCTTTTGGCTGATGCTGGGATTTTTTATCGCGTTTACGGTCAAGCTGCCGATGGTGCCTTTTCATACCTGGTTACCGGACGCCCATACTCAAGCACCAACCGGCGGCAGTGTGATTTTGGCTGGCGTGATGCTTAAGACCGGCGCTTACGGTTTGCTGCGTTTTGTCATCCCGTTGTTTCCTGATGCGGCGCATCAGTTTGCCCCGATTGCGATGACGCTGGGAGCTGTGAGCGTGCTTTATGCGGCGATGATGGCTTTTGCCCAGTCCGATCTGAAACGGTTGATTGCTTATACCAGCGTTAGTCACATGGGTTTTATCCTGCTGGGGGTGTTTTCCTGGAACTTGCTCGCCTTGCAGGGTTCGGTCATCACTATGCTGGCTCACGGCATCAGCGCTTCGGCGTTATTTATGATCGCCGGTGCGCTGCAAGAACGCCTGCATACTCGGGAAATGGGCGATATGGGAGGACTCTGGTCCGCATTGCCCAGGTTGTCAGCGTTGGCATTGTTCTTTGCGGTGGCTTCGCTGGGTCTTCCGGGATTGGGAAACTTCATGGGTGAGTTTTTGGTGTTGCAGGGGGCTTTCAGCGTCAATATATTGTTGGTTTCCGTGGCGGCTTTGGTGCTTATTCTGGCTCCGGTTTATGCGTTGATTATGATACAAAAGGCCTTTTACGGCCCGCCGTCTCAACATTCTCCATTGTCCGATGTCGGCCGACGCGAATGGGTATCGCTAGGATTGCTGGTCCTTGCCAGTGCGTGGCTCGGCCTGAGTCCTCAGGCAGTATTGGACGTATCGGTTCCTGTATTGAAGCAGGAAATGCAAAATTCTAGGGTGATGGAGCGCTGATGAATAGTAACCAGCTCATCGCCCTTGCGCCTATCATCACTATCGCGGTAACCGCAGTCGCGGTAATGCTCGGCATTGCTGTCCGGCGGAATTTTATTTTGTCCTGCGGCATTGCCGCCGTGGGAATCGTCATAGCGCTGTCGACACTGGGCATCGCATCGCAGGAAAGTGCGGTTCGGGCGACTTTATTGATTCTGGTGGATGCCTATTCGCTGTTCTATATGGCGCTGTTGCTGTCGGGAGGTTTGGCGGTGCTGGGGTTTTGTTACGACTATTTCAAAGAGCGTGAAGGAGAAAATGAAGAACTCCCATTACTGCTGCTGACTGCGCTGCTGGGCGGGTTGGTGCTGGTCGACAGCAGTCATTTTGCGAGCATTTTTATAGGGCTTGAAATACTCAGTATCTCCCTGTTTGTGCTGATCGGCTATCCACTCAACCAGTCACGGCCGCTGGAGGCGGCGGTCAAATACCTGGTTTTGTCCGGCGTGTCTTCGGCTTTTTTGTTGATGGGCATGGCGCTGATCTATTCGCAATGCGGGGAGCTTCATTTCAGCGGCATCGGCGGCTACATGACGAGCCGGGACAATATCAGTGCGATGGTTTTAAGCGGAACACTCCTGATCGTGGTCGGGCTGGGTTTCAAGCTTTCGCTGGTGCCGTTTCACTTATGGACCCCGGATGTCTACGAGGGCGCACCCGCGCCGGTTACCGCATTTATCGCGACCGTTTCAAAAGGCGCCGTTTTCGCTCTTCTGCTTCGATATTTCATCACCACCTATAGTTATGATTACACGCCGTTACTGACTGTTTTCAGCGTCATTGCCGGTTTATCCATACTGGGCGGCAATCTGCTGGCGTTGCTGCAAAATAATGTCAAGCGTTTACTGGCTTATTCGTCTATCGCGCACATGGGGTATCTGCTGGTTGCATTCATTGCGGGCGGAGGGATTTCTTCAATGTGGGTCGTCGAGTCCGTTAGCTTTTATCTGCTGGCTTATTTCATTACCACGATCGGCGCTTTCGGGGTCGTTTCGGTGCTTTCAACGCCGCAAACGGAAGCGGATGACATTTCTTGTTATCGCGGGCTGTTTTGGCGGAGGCCATGGCTGGCTGCGACTTTTACCCTGATGCTGCTGTCGCTGGCGGGTATTCCGCTGACCGCCGGGTTCATCGGTAAATTCTATATCTTTACCAGCGCAGCCGATGGCCGGTTGTGGGGATTGCTGCTCGCTGTTATCGTTGGCAGCGGCCTGGGGCTTTATTACTATTTGAGGATCATCGTTGTGATGTCGATGAACGTCGACGGAGCGGCAATTAAACCGCCCCAAGATTGGGTATCCACCGCCATACTAGCCGTTTTAACGATGCTGCTGGTTTGGTTCGGCATTTATCCCGGCCTGTTGGTGAATGTCATTCAGTCGGTCTCTTATGCGATGGAATGAATAGGGTGATTTTTCGATTGGCGTATATCAGCTATCAACGAGTGTTCAGGGGGCTTTATATTTGGGTGCGACTTGGGGGCTAAACAAGAATATCTAGGTCCTTGATTTAAATGGTGGCGATAGGTGGGCTTGAATCACCGATTCCGGCGTTATGAATCCCCTGCTTATTATGTAGATATTTACTAATCAGTCGCTTGCAAGACTCGCCAAGTCTGAACCTATTGCATACTTACGACAGTCAATGCCGGTTAAATTCCGGCATAGCGACAAAATTACTACACCGATTTTGCGATAAATAGAGCCCATCGCGCCGTCGATGCGACAGGTTTTTATGGGCGCTATTGATGTGGAAAGATTCCGGTCTTTGCGGCAGATACTGCGCAGCGGCGAAGCCTTGCTGCATTCGCCGTAAGTTCGAGCGCAAAATTGTCTGCCTATTTTTTTGCTTTATCGGTTTGAGTCTTGTCTGTTTGGGTCGCCGGTTTTTCAGCTTGGGTCGGGGTTGCTTTGGTGTTGTCCGAAGGCGCTTTCAGCAGTTGGGGCGGTGACTGGTTTACACCTTTTGTTGTTTCTATCTTCACGGCTTGAGGCTGTTGTGCCGGGGGTATTAAGGTGTCATTGCCTATCAGCAAGGGTAGGGCGTTCAGAGAGCTGCCGGTGACGACAATTTTTGCGTTGTTCGAGCGCGCCAATTCGAGCGTCGCGTTAATGCCGACCAGGCGTAAATAATTAGGCACTTCTTTTGTACCAATATTGTCGAACAGTGCCTGTACGCCTTCTCCTTCGATGCGTTTGCGCTCTTTTTCCTTGGTTTCGACTTGCAGGCGGAAATCGTATTCGAGTTGGCGTTGGAATTGTTCAACTTTAGACTCTATGGCAGAGGCAATCCGTTCAGGAAGTGTTATCGATTTCAGCATTATTCGATCAAACACGATCAGCACGGTATTCTTCGCGCTATAGGAATTCTCCTCACGTAACTCAGCGAGCATTTCTGCCAATATTTTGTCTTGAGCCTCTTCCCTGTAAGTGCTGTAAAATTCTTCTGCTGTATAGTTGGCAATAATTGATCGTGCTGTGGCTCCTAATTCAGGTTTTAGTATTAGGTTGAGATAGTCCGGCCCAACTTCTTTATGCAGCATGCCGAGCGTTTCCGGGTTGACACGGAAAAGAAACGAGATATGTGTGGCAACTAACAAGCCATCTTTAGTTATAACATCGTATTCTTGGTCGACCAGCTGTGCCCTTGCATCGTAATCGTACAGTTCGTCCCAAGGGAATTTTAGGTGCGTACCTTCTGGAACTGCCGGCCCGAGGTCAGTGCCGTTATGGAAGCGGTACCACCTTACCCCGAGGTGACCGGCCGGAATGGTTACCAGCATGGTTGGCGATAAGTAGACAAACAACAGTCCCATGATCATCACCGCAAGAGTGATGGTCATCATATAATTTTCGTAGAATCGTTTTAGAACTGGAAATTGCATAGATTCGTGCTACTGGAGTGGATTGCTATTGATGTCCGATACTATGCGTCCTTCTTCAAGGGCAATGCATCTATCCGCTGTGTCAAAATAACGGTCATCGTGAGTAATGGCGATAATAGTTTTGCCCAATGCTTTCAAGTGCGGTAATAGTTCCTGATAGAATTTGCGGCGGAAATGAGGGTCTTGGTCGGCGGCCCATTCATCAAGTACGATAATGGGCTTGTCTTCCAGTAGTGTCACCAGTAAAGCGAGGCGCTTGCGCTGCCCTGTACTCAAGTCTATCGTATCGAAGGTATTGGCATCCTGTAAGCGGACTTTACCTAATATTTCAAGCAGCAGGCACAATTCTTCGATGACCTCGGGATTGGGGACGTTGAGGCCGTACATTCGTTTGAATAAGTGGTAATCGGAAAAAATGACTGAAAATTTGCTGCGATAGGCCGTATAGGTTTCTGCTGAGAGAGCTTGCTGGTCGATGCGGATAACACCTTTTTCGGGATAATAAAGTCCGACCAATAGCTTGACTAAGGTGGACTTTCCTGAGCCGTTGCCGCCAGTGATAAACAGGGTATCGCCCTGGCGGATGCTGAAGTTGAATGGGCCTACCGTAAACATGTTTACCGATTTACTGTCCGTATAAGTAAAGCTGACAGTGTCGAAATGTATTTCTTCAAATTCGGCAGGTAAGGGGCGCTCGATCATTCCCGGTATTTTGGTCGCGAGGGATTGGAGCAGATGTTCTAATCGGACCAGGTTTTCGGCTGCGGCATTGGCGGTAGCGAATATGGGTATCGCTTGGGTGACCATGGCCAGGGGGCCGACGATAAATAACATGGCGGCTGCGGTACGTGCGGCGGCTCCCGCTTCGACGCTGAAAAACATCGGTGCTACGAACACGATGAGGCCAAGCAGAAGGAAAATCATGGTTTGGCTTAGCATGAACTCCTGGGCTGCGCGGCCTTGGAATGCAATTTTCACGTCGCGTGCCCGTGTGGCGGCGATGTCAATCTCCGCCAAAATGTCAATACGCCGAGGCACGCTCATTTTGACTTCCTTAAAGCCTTCGAGTACATCGCGTAGGCCGTCGTATAAATGATTTTCTTCCTTGAAAACTGTGTTTAGTTCCTCACGTAGCGTGAGCATGTGCCGCAGGATTAGCACCATGGATAAAGCGATAAAACTTAGGCTCAGGGCAAACGCGACCTTATTGATGAGAAACACATAGACCATAGACAGTGCGATCATGATGACCGATTGAACCGCTATTACCAGTATGTTGGATGCTTGGGATATGGTTTGCGTATCTCGGATCATCCCCGCGAGAATTTCAGAGCGTCCGACTTGCTCTAAAGACAACAGCTCAGCATGGCTGATGTTTTCTACCAATGCCATGCGTAAGTTATGGATCATTGATTCTACTTCAGTGGCGGTGATGCGCATCAAGCCGCGTTGGCTGACAATGTAGATACCGATGACTAATCCGAACATGGCGATAGTGCGCAAGTCCAGCGTAGCTTGCTCAACGCCGGCGGAAGTGTTGATGAGCGTCATCACCAAGACATTGCTCACACCGGAAAGCAGGGCGAGTATAATGAATACGTGCGCCGACGTTTTTACGTGTCGGCGAATCAGTTCGATCAGGGGCATGGAAAATACGTCGGTCGGCTAGACTAAGTCCGCGATGCGGTAAGTTTTGATTTTTTTACAGAGGGCCTGGTGATGTAAAGGATCAATAGCATTACAAAGGGTGTAATCACCAGGGATAGGACAAACGTAATAAGGAATCCAGGTCTCCGACCAATGGCGCAACAACTAACCAATAGCAAAATTATTAAATAATATACGGCAAGGAGCGGTAGCGTTGTCATAGTGAAGGATGTTTAGGCAATGTTGAACCTTTGAGCGGAGTTCTTTGAGGGAACTCCTTAATTACGTCTTCAAAAGTAAGATTAGCAGAAGCATTGTCGATTAGAGTTGCTTTGCGCCTGCTTAAGCTAGTGTTTTATTCGCTTTTTTGGATTTCAATGCTGCTTCGAACTCGCGCTGATAATGGGCGCGTATTTTGTCTGCATCGAAAGTGAGCAGGGTGCCACCTGTTTGGAAATGTTCGGAAAAGACTTTGCCGACTGCATAGGTTGAAGCGAAAGCCAACGCTGGGCCAACAAAATACCAAGCCGCCATGCCTATGAATGGAATCGTTCTAACCAGGCTGGCAACGCCTCCTGCTATGCCAAGTGGGGCAATGCCGCCAACCAGTGAGCCCACTAATGCTTTGGCGCGAGATTCTTCAAAGGGAACATCGAAGGCTTTGGCCAGGTCATACACCATCTTGACCTGAACACCGCTAATTAACACGGTATCTATGAGCGGTAGTGGAATGATGCCGATACCCGCCGCAATCAGGCTATAACGTTTAATGATCGGGCTTGCTGTGGCATCGGCGTCGATGACATTTTCTGCTAAGAAAGTAACTTCTTCGTTTACGGTAGCATTCATGAGTCTCACTCCTTAAATATAAAGCTGGTTTTGGGATGGTTTGAACGAATCTTACACTATGCAAGCCGACTACGCTATATAAAAAAACGGTATATCGATCAAGTATATTATGAGCCTACATGTGCGCATAGGGGACCTTTGACATCCGTTTAGTAAAATTTTGCGACGGTAACGCTTTAGAATATCAGCTAGGTGGAGTCTCTTGATTTTCTGATACTTTTTCCATCCAGCTGCCGCCAAACGCTTTGTATACATTGATCACTGCTTGCAATGAGTTACTTTGAGCCGTTGCGAGGGCAAGTTCTATGCTAAACAGATTGCGTTGCGCATCCAAAACTACCAGGTAATCGGTAAGGCCGTTATTGTAACGTAGCCATGCAAGCCTGCGATATTCGCGCAGGGCAATGACTTGACGATTTAAAGCCTGTACTTGTTCTTGGATTTTACTGTTATCCACTAGCGCATTTTCGGTTTCTTGGAAGGCCTGCAGCAGCGTTTTTTGATAGCTGAATAGCGATTCTTGTTCACGTGCTTCGGACGCTTTTACTTGGCCGGCGATTTTGCCGGCGGTGAACAACGGCATGGCCAATCCTAAACCGTAGTTCCACGCGCCTGCCGGTCCCGACAGCAACTGGCTGAAATCGGCGCTGGCGCCGCCAAATGATCCAGTTACTGTGAATTTAGGGAAGTATGCGGCTTTGGCTACGCCAATATTAGCGTTGGCGGCGATTAAATCCTGCTCCGCTTTGCGTATATCGGGACGGCGGGTTAATAACTCCGAAGGCAGACCTGCCGGTATGCTGGGCAAGCGCAGCTCGGTCAGCGCTAACCCGCGTTGTACTGCGGCGGGGTTATGACCCAGAAGCACGCTCAATTCGTGTTCTTTTTGCGCGACCAGCGATTCCAGTTGCGGCACTGATGCCGCTGTATTATGCACCTCCGACTCTGCTTGCCGTACTTCAGCATTTGAGTTGAGTTCCCCTTCGAATCGCGCTCGGGCGATTCGATACGCTTCACGCCGATCAACCAACGTGCGTTTGGCAATTTCCAGGCGCTGGTCCAGTTCGCACAATTGCACGTAGGAGCGGGCCACGCTGGTGACAAGAGTCAGCACCACCGTGCGGCGGGTTTCTTCTTGTCCATACAGGTTGGCGCGGGCTGCTTCGGTGGCGCGCCTTAATCTGCCCCATACGTCGATTTCCCAGGAAAGGTTTAGTGCAGCCTGAATATTGTCGGAGGCGGGAGTTGGCACTGCTCCCGCGGTCACGCCGGAAATTTGTTGCCTTTGGTATGACGCACTGCCACTGATTTGTGGAAACAGGTCGGCACGGGTCACGCTGTATAAGCCCAAAAACTCTTCCACAGTGGCCGTGGCGATTTGCAGGTCTTTGTTATGCAGTAGTGCCTGTTCAATGAGTTGGGTCAGACGGGGATCGCCGAATTGTTCCCACCAACGGGTATCGCTGGCCGCAACGGTTTCGGCAGGGGCAAAACGCCAAGCATCAGGTATCGGTGCAGTCGGCTTCTGGTAATCCGGGCCGATCATAAAACAGCCGGTTAGAGCTAAGGGCAGCAATAGGGGAATAGAAATATGGCGCATGATTAGATTTCCTGTTTTGCAACAATGTCGTCGGTTCGCTTCGCTGCTCTGTTCACTCGAATGCCTTCCAGCAGCACGAAAAATAACGGCACGAAAAACACCGCCAACAAGGTGGCGCTGACCATGCCGCCCATAATGCCCACACCGATGGAATGGCGACTGTTTGCGCCCGCACCCGTGCTGAGAACCAAGGGCAATACGCCAAGAATGAAGGAAAAAGATGTCATCAGAATCGGACGAAAGCGGAGTCGGCAAGCTTCCAACGCGGCATCCACCACATTCATGCCTTGCTCGTGTTTAAGCGACGCGAATTCAATAATGAGTATGGCGTTCTTGGCGCTGAGTGCGATGAGCGTGACCAGGCCGATCTGGAAGTAAACATCGTCCTGCATGTGGCTGGCCCAGACGACGAGAAAGGCGCCGAACAAGCCGAAAGGGACCGACAACATGACGGCGAAAGGCAGTACCAGCCTTTCGTATTGGGCCGCGAGAATCAGAAATACCATAATAATGCCGTAGATAAACGCAGAACCGGATGAGCTGCCGGATGCTTTTTCCTGAAATGACTGACCGCCCCACGCGAATGACATGCTGTCCGGCAGGACTTCTTGCGCGGCCTGTTCCATGGCTAACATGGCTTGGCCGGAGCTATAGCCCGCTGCCGCGCCGCCATTGATGCGGGCTGCCGGGAAACCGTTGAAACGGCTGATGGCGTTGGGGCCGTTAGCATAATGCACGCTAATCAAGCTGCTTAGGGGGATCATCGATCCGGATTTGCTGCGTACAAAAACTTTTTCAATATCCTCGGGACGGCTGCGGTATTGCGGGTCCGCTTGTAGCAATACCCGGTAGGTGCGGCCGAATTTGTTGAAATCGTTGACATAGGTGGTATTGAACATACCTTGCAAAGTGTCGAACACATCGCCGATAGCTACGCCCATGGCCCAGGCTTTGTCCCGGTCGAGCTTGATGGATAGCTGTTGCGAGTTGGAGTTAATGGAGGATGAGACGCCTTGTAATTCGTGGCGCTGGCTGGCTTTGGCGATAACTTTCTGGGTCATGGCTTCCAATGTCGCGGTATCGCCGGCACCCTGATTGAGCAGCCAGAATTCGAAGCCCCCGGCCATGCCGAGGCCGGGGATGGAGGGCGGATTCATGACCATTACCAGCGCTTCTTTGATGCTGGAGGCCTGTTGCATCAAGCTGCCCAGTACGTTTTCGGCTTGCAGTTCGGGTTTGACTCTATCCTTCCACTTTTTCATGGCGAGAAATAATACCCCGGCATTGGTCGCGTTACCGCCATCCATCAGATTCATGCCGGTAATTGAGGCTATATCGCGTAATGCCGGATTATTTTTTACCAAGGCTTCCACTTGCTGCACCACGGTGCCGGTACGATCCAGGCTGGCAGCATCGGGCAGCATCACGACGGTAAACAGGGTGCCCTGGTCTTCGGGAGGAACAAAACTGGTGGGTACGATTTTAAACAGGCCGACGATGGCGATAATCATACAAAGGTACAGCGCTATGCCAACGGCGGTATGTCGTAACAGCCAGCGGATGCCGTTGAGGTAGCGTTGAGTGGCTTTTTCCAGGGTAGCGTCGAACCATTGAAACAGGCGCGGTTTTTGGTGCTCGGTCGGCTTGATAAGGATGGCTGCCAGCGCTGGGCTCAGGGTAAGGGCAACGATAGCCGATAGGGCCACCGATATGGCGATGGTGATGGCGAATTGTTTGTAGAGTTGCCCGGTCATGCCGCCGAGGAAGGATACCGGGAGAAATACGGCAATGAGCACCAAGGTCGTGGCGATCACCGGTCCTGCAACCTCGGACAGGGCGTGAGTTGCGGCTTCGCGACCCTTAAGCCCCAGTTCGCGCATATTTCGTTCGACGTTTTCGATCACCACGATAGCATCGTCAACCACCAGTCCGATGGCCAGTACCATGCCGAACAGGGTCAGCGTGTTAACTGAAAAGCCCAGAATGTACATGCCCGCCAAGGTGCCGATAATGGATACTGGTACGGCTAAGGTCGGAATAAGAGTGGCGCGCCAGTTTTGCAGGAATAGGAACACTACCGCGATAACCAAAATAATGGCTTCAAAGAGGGTATGGATGACTTCCTCAATGGATATTTCGACAAATTCCGTCGTGTCGTAAGGAATGCCATAGCTGATACCTGCCGGAAACGTGGCGGATAGACGGTCCATGGTTGCTCTGACTTGAGCGGCTACATCCAGCGCATTGGCGCCGGGTTGTTGATATACCGCTATCAGGGTAGCGTTGTCTCCGTTAAGCCGGGTCAGCATGTCGTAGCTCTGCGCCCCCAGTTCCACCTTTGCGACATCGCGCAAACGGATGGCGGCACCGTCACTGTTGGCGCGCAGGATAATGTCTTCAAACTCTTTCGGATCGGTGAGACGCCCTTCCGCCGCTATAGGCAGGGTGAGCGAGACGGGCTGGGACGTCGGTTTTTGCCCAATCTGGCCGACGGCGAACTGAGTGTTCTGCTGGGATATTGCGTTACGGATGTCCGACGTGGTGATACCGAGGTGCGCCATATTGTCAGGTTTTAACCAAATGCGCATGGCGTAATCGGAGGAACCCATTGGGGCAACTTGGTTGGCCCCAGGAATCTGCTTGAGTTTGTCCAGTACATGCAGACTGGCGTAGTTACTGACGTAAGTGGGGTCGTAACGGCCATCCGATTTGATCGCCACCATCAACAAAATGCTGGAAGTAGACTTTGTTACCGATACGCCGCCACGGCGTACTTCGTCCGGCAGTTGCGCTTCGGCCATCTTAACGCGATTTTGCACGTCGATCTGAGCCTTGTCGATATCAGTGCCGATGTCGAATACGATGCTCAGCCCCAGCGAACCATTGGATGAACTGGTCGAGGTCATGTAAAGCATGTTTTCGGCCCCGTTGACTTGCTGCTCAATCGGTGCGGCGATGGTTTGTGCCACGGTTTCGGCGCTGGCGCCGGGGTACATGGCGGATACTTGGATTTGCGGCGGGGAAATGTCGGGAAACTGCGCTATCGGCAGCTGACGCAAGGCTAATAGACCGGCCATCACGATAACTATCGAGATGATCGCGGCGAAAATAGGCCGCGTGATAAAAAATCCAATGTTCACGGCTGACTCCCACGGGCATTGTCGGCAGGCGGCAGCGGTTTTACCGGCATATTTGGAATCACGTGGCTCATGCCGTCCACGACAACCAGTTCTCCGCTTGTTAAACCGCTTTCGATAATCCAGTCATCGCCGTACCAATCGCCCATTTCGACCGGGCGTATTTCCGCTTTATTAGCCGTGCCGACCACATAAAGGTACTTACCTTGCTGGCCTTGCATGACTGCGCGTTGAGGTACCAATATGGCGTCGGGTCTAATGGCCCCTTTCAATGTAACCCGCACAAACTGACCGGGAACCAGTTTCATGTCGGGATTCGCAAATGCGGCGCGAAATTCCCTGGTGCCGGTTTCGGTAGAAAACTGTTTTTCGGAGAAATTCATTTTGCCGCTAAGGGGGTAGACCGAACCGTCCGCCATATGAAGATCCACTACAAAGTTAGCATTTTCAGGCATGATTAACTGTTTTTTCATCATGGCTTCGTTGACTTCCAGCAGACGGGTTTCCGAAGTGCTGAATTTGACCCACATCGGATCGGTCTGGGTTACGGTAGTTAGTAAGCCGTCCTGACCTGGGCTGATAAAACTGCCGTCGGCTTTCTTTGTCTTGCCGCTTAAGCCGGTCAATGGCGATTTGATAGTGGCGTAGCTTAGATTTAATTCGGCTGAAGTGACATTTGCGCGTGCCGTCAGCAAGACCGCATCGGCTTCTGCCAATTGGGACACCGCATCGTCTACATCTTTTTGGCTGACCGCATTTTGCGATATGAGGTTTTTAAGCCTTGCCACACTGCGTTTTGCGTTTTGCTGCTTGGCTTCCTGTTGTGCCAGCGTGCCTTTTTGCCCTTGCAAGGCGGCAGCAAACGGGCGATCGTCCATTTGAAACAGCACTTGTCCTTTCTGCACCAGCGTGCCTTCTTCGTAGAGGCGCTTATCAAGAACGCCTTCAACGCGAGTGCGGATTTCCACAAGGCGAGAGCTTTCCGTTTGACCGACGAATTCCCATTCTATCGGGATCGTGTGGGCTTCAACACGCTGGATGGCGACTTCCGGAGCCGGAAATTCCGGTGCTGCATGTTGCTCTTGGCATGCAGTCAGGATTAGGGGCAGCAGGCAAAGAAAGGGAATGGGTAGGCGCGGATTTGGTTTCACGATGTGCCTCGAATTTATCCGGTTACAAGATTAGAGTGAACAATAAAAACAATGACCGGAGGTTACACAGCAAAAAGTATCCGTATGGAATTTTTTTGAGGCGTATGACTGGAGCGATTTGCTTTTAGATTTAGTTGAAAAAATCAATTGCTTATATTTTAATGATTTTTTGAGGTCTATTATAGATTATTTTTATGTTAATTCTATTATCCATAGTGTGTGACATCATTATCGCTCTTTCATGAGACGGTTAGCGTAAGCTCAGAAACCACATTAAAAATACACGAAAAGCCGCAATCCCCTGCGGCTAAGGTTATTGAAAGACGTGATGTTTTTCGTGTGTTTTCTGCGTTAATTCCACGGACTGGCGGAAGGGACATGGCTAATGCCCCAGTGCATTGAGCAATTCCGCAGGCAGACTGCCGCTTTCCAGCAGGGCTTGCGCCTCATCCTCGGACATTTGTTCGAGCTTGTCGAGCCACTGGGCCAATTGATCTTCGTCGCTTAGTTCGAGCTGTTTTTGCAGCAACGCTTCGCTTAACTCGGCAATCGTTGGCGCAGTGAAAAAGAGCACCAACTCCACGCCCACTTTGAAGGACTGCTGAAGCCGCGTTACCAGTTGCGTGGCGAGTAGGGAATGACCGCCCAAGTCGAAGAAATTATCGTGAATGCCGATGGGGTCGATTCCCAAAAACTCCTGCCACAATTCCGCCATAGCGGCTTCATCCTCGTTGCGAGGCGATTCGTAGGGATTGCTCAGGTCGGGACGTTCGTGACGCCTGCCGGCAGTAGGAGCTTGTTTGTTTGACTGATCTTCCTGGTGTCGGCTGAGCGCCTTCCGGCGGAAACGCGGATCGCTGGTGGCAATGATGACGCAGGTCGATTCGCCCAAAGCCATCAGGCGCTGGAAAGCGTTGCCGCCTTCTTCAGGAGTCATGGCGATTTCGGCCAAAGCCGAGTTGATGCCGGTTCGATCGCCTTCTTCTTGCCATACATCCCAATGAACGACGATCCAGGGATAGGCGCCGGTCTGATTGTGTTGTCGGGCAAACGCCTCCGTATAGACGCAGGCCGCGGCATGAGCCGCTTGTCCTATGCCACCGACTTCGGCGGCTAACGAGGACATCAACAGGCAGAATTCGATATTCCGGTGTTCCAGAGACTGTTGTAGGGCGTTAAGAGCCTGTTGCTGCGCTTGCCAGTAGGCATCCTGCTCGGCCTTGTGAATATCCTGCATTAGCGCAAACGGACGGGGACTGCTCATGTCTGCGGCATGGATTATGCCGTCAATGCGTCCGAAGCGGATTTCCGCCTGGTTCAATACCGCGCTGAGGCTTGGCGTATCGTAGTCGACCAGCTGGATCGGCAGAACTTCGCAACCCAGTGCTTCGAGTTCTTGAAGCTGTTGAGCGTTTGCGGCGGATTCCAACGAGTCTGCCGTGGTCAGCACCAGCTTGGCTTGAACCATTGCCGCCACTTGACGGGCAAACAAGAATCCGATGCCGTCGAGGCCGCCGGTAATCACGTACACCCCGCCGTTACGGAGCAAGCATTCGGCCGTTTCTCGCGGACTGTCCGGACGGACTGCTTCCAAGCTGGGAAGCCAGCGGTAGCCGGTGCGCAGGATAACCAGCGGGTCTTGCGCCGGTACGCTCAACTCGCGTGCCAAGCGGGAGGCGAGGCTGTGCAGTTGCCGTTCCGTCGCAGGTAACGGGATGTCGATCGCGCGGCAGGATAGATTAGGGTACTCCCAGGGCAACGTGCGCAGTAGACCGAGTAGCGCCGCTTTGGCCGGATCGATAGGATGGTCTGTGCCGATGTCCTGCATGTTGTTGCCAACCACCGTTAGCTCGACCGGCAGGCGTATTGTCAGTCGGCCCAGCGCTTGAATCAGGGCTAACAGACTGTCGCAGTGTTGGTTCAAGTCCGTTGCGGCAGGGTCGCTGTTACTGAATCCCCATAAATAGACGATCTGTTGCGGCAGCGCATTTTGCTGCTGTAAAGCCTCCAGCAGCGCATCGAAGTCGGCGGGTTGAACCGGGTTTACGGTATAGGCGCGTTCATGCGGCTGCGCAAAGCCGGAGCCGGGATTTACTTTGAACACTTGGCGTCCGTTTTGCGTTTGTTCCGCGGCTAACGCGTCAGCCAGACCGAGTTCATCGGCAAACACCAGCCATTCCGGGGCGGATGTAGCCGATTGCGGCGTTGGCGCAAGGCTGGTTTTCCATGAGGGCAGGTAAAACCAGTCGGCCGGATTGGCTTGTCTGGCGCCTGCCGTCGTTTTCGCCGCTTCACCGGCGGCCGGTTTGCCCGGTTCGATCCAGTAGCGGCGACGCTGAAAAGGATAGGTGGGCAGCGGCACGCGCAAGCGTCGTTCATGCCGGTAGAAACCGTTCCAATCGATGCCGATACCGGCCAGCCATAAATCGGCCAAACTGCGTAGCAGAAAGCTTTGCGCGCCGCGTTTTTCCTGGGCTTGGGGCAGGCTGGACAGGCATAAAGGCGGAGCAGGATTGATAAGACCGGCCAGACCGCCCAAGGTGCGTCCGGGGCCGACTTCCAGCAACACTTGCGATGGTTCGGCAGCCAGTAAAACCTTGAGTCCCTCGCCAAAGCGCACGGTATGGCGAAGGTGTTGGGTCCAATATTCCGGGTTGGTGGCTTCCGCTTCGCTGATCCAGGTCCCGGTGAGATTGGAGATATAGGGGATTTGCGGCGGCTTGAGTTCAATACGCCGGAGCAAGTCGGTAAAGGGCGCCAGCATAGGCTCCATCATGGCCGAATGGAACGCGTGCGAGGTGTGCAGTAACCTGGGGGACAGGCCTTGGCCGGTGAGATGGTTTTGCAACGCTTCAATCGCCGGGAGCGGGCCTGAGACCACGCACAGTTCGGGGCCGTTGACGGCGGCAAGGTCGAGATGCAGACCTATTTCATTCAACAGGGTGAGCAGTGTCGCTTCGTCCATGGGCACGGCCAGCATAGCGCCGACCGGCATGGACTGCATCAGTCGGCTGCGGGCGGCAACCAGCGTTAGGGCGTCTTGTAGCGAAAACACTCCGGCCAGGCAAGCGGCAACGTATTCGCCGAGGCTGTGTCCAATCATGGCTTGCGGCTGTAAGCCCCAACTCAGCCATAATTGGGCCAGTGCGTATTCGATGGTGAACAGCGCCGGTTGCGCCAGCGCGGTTTGTTTTAATTGCGCTGCCGCCGCTTCACTGCCGGCTTCGGCGGGGAACAGCAGGCTGCGGATATCCAGGCCCAATTCCGGTGCCAGGATTTGTGCGCATAGATCGATTTGTTCACGGAACACGGCTTCCTGTTGATAAAGTTCAGCGCCCATCCCTGCATATTGGCTGCCTTGACCGGGGAACATGAACACCAGTCCGCGATCGGCTTGATTATCGGTGTGGCTGTGCGGCGAAGTCCGCAGTGCGCTTACCGCTTCCGCAGCGGTGGTGCAGGTAAAGGCCAGCCGGTGGGCAAACGCCCGGCGTCCTTTTTGCAGGGTATGGCAGGTATCGGCCAGGTTTATGTGCGGTTCCCGTTCCAGGAAGGCCGCCATATTTTCTGCTGCGGCCGACAGGGCGGCTTCGGTTTTTGCGGAAACCACCATTAATTGTACCGGCCGTGACGGTGAACCCGGCGTCGGCAGCGGAGCTTCTTCGATGATGGCGTGGGCGTTGGTGCCGCCCACCCCAAACGAGCTGATGCCTGCACGGCGCGGCGCTTGCGGATTACGCGGCCAGGGTTGCAGACTGTCTACCACATAAAAAGGGCTGTCCGGCAGGTTCAGCTTGGGGTTAGGCTGTTTAAAATGCAGGTTGGGCGGAATCATGCCGTGATCGAGCGCCAGCGTGGTTTTGATCAGTCCCGCCAGTCCTGCGGCTTTATCGACATGGCCGATATTGGATTTGACCGAGCCGATCCCGCAGTAGCCTTTTTTGTCCGTGCCGGCGCGAAAGGCTTGGGTGAGGGCGGCCACTTCAATCGGGTCTCCCAACGGCGTTGCCGTGCCATGGGTTTCGACGTAACTGATCGTCTCGGGATTAACCCCCGCCATGGCTTGCGCCTCGACGATGACCTCGGCCTGACCGTTGACGCTGGGTGCGGAATAGCCGACCTTCGATGCGCCGTCGTTATTGATAGCGGTACCCTTGATGACCGCATAAATGCGGTCGCCATCGTCCAGCGCGTCGCTGAGCCGTTTGAGAATCACAGTCGCAACGCCATTGCCGTCGATCAAGCCGCTGGGATCGGCGTCGAAAGGGCGACAGTGGCTGTCGGGAGAATAGGCCGTGCCTTCTTCGTACAAATGGCCCATCTTTTGCGGCAAATGGATGGTGATGCCGCCGACCAGGGTCATATCGGATTGATAGGTGATCAGGTGCTGGCAGGCGAAATGTACGCTGACCAACGATGAGGAGCAGGCGGTGCCGATGTCAACCGCAGGCCCCTTGAGATTCATGCTGTAGGCAATCCGGCTGGGGACGAAGTCTTTATCGTTATAAATGGACAGTTGAAAGCCGCCGACCTGCTCCAGCAATCCGGGATTGGACAGAATATTGAAAGGCAGGTAGGTGTTCATGCCCGCGCTGGTAAACACCGCGATGCGGCCCTCGTAGGTTTCCGAATCGTAACCGGCATGTTCCAAGACTTCCCAAGCGGATTCCATCAGCAAGCGGTGCTGCGGGTCCATCAGTTCGGCTTCCCGTGGGGAAATGCCGAAGAACGAAGCATCGAACATTTCCACATCGTCCAAAATCGCTTTGGCCGGGACGAACAGCGGGTGGCGGATGGTGTCCAAGTCCAGGCCCGAAGCCAGCATCTCTTCTTCGGAGAACAGTGAAACCGCTTCCACGCCATCGCGCAGGTTTTGCCAAAAGGCTTCCAGGTTAGGTGCGCCGGGCATGCGCACGGCGATGCCGACAATGGCGATATTTTCTTGGTCTTCGCGTATTTCTTCGTGACTCATAGCAACTATTTCCTATACCTTTACTTGAGGGGTTCTGCGCCGACGGGCTTGGTTGCCGACGGCGGCTTTTTGCCGACTGGCGCGGTCTTTAATGCCTGCGTAATCGGGTTGAATCGGTGCCGTGTCGCTGCCGAGAAAAGCGGCCAAGGCGCTGATCGTCGGATATTTGAACAACTCGATGACCAGGCAATCGTTAGGCAACAGCGGTTGCAGTTTTTTATAGGCTTGCAGTATCAGCAGGGAGTTTCCGCCTATATCGAAAAAATTGTCGCGAATGCCTACGTTGTCCAATCCGAGAACATCCTGCCAGACAGCGGCGATCCGGTGTTCGATGTCGTTGCCGGGCGGCGTGTAGTGGCCGTCCTGATCGGGACGGGACTGATCGGGAACCGGCAAGGCTCGGCGGTCGACCTTGCCGTGACTGGTCAGCGGCATGTCTGTCAGCGGGACGATCACCGATGGAACCATATAGTCAGGCAGCAACAGCTTGAGCTGCTGGCGTAAACGGTCGGCGTCCAGCGGCTGATCCTGCGTCGGGCTCACATAGGCGACCAGTCTCGGGTTGCCGGGTTGATCTTCGCGCAGCAAAACCACGGCTTCGCGCACCTCCGGTCGATCGGCCAGAACGGCTTCGATTTCCCCCAATTCGATGCGATAGCCGTGCAGCTTGATTTGGTGATCGATGCGCCCGAGGAAGATCAGCGTGCCGTCGGCCAAGTAGCGGGCGCGGTCGCCGGTTTTGTACAAGCGGGCACCCGGTTCGTCGACATCATGGCTAAAGGGATCGGGTACGAAGGCCGCCGCAGTCTGGCCCGGCCGGTCCAGATAACCGCGTGCCAGCCCCTCACCGCCGATATAGAGTTCGCCGGGAACGCCCGGCGGAACCGCTTGCAGATTTTGGTCCAGCACATACAGGCGGGTGCCGCGAATCGGGCGGCCAATGGGCACCGACCCGGCGATAGGGCTATCGGCCTTGTAAGTGCAGCAGCCGACTACGGTTTCGGTCGGTCCGTACTCATTGACCGCCAGCGTAGCGGTGTGCTTGAACCAAGGGTCGAGTGCGGCTCCCGGCAGCGCTTCGCCGCCCAGCACCAGGTAGCGGGTCAGGTGAGCATCGGCGGATGGGTCGCCTGCGCGTAGGGTATTGAGAATCTCCAAGTGAGCCGGAGTCAGCTTGATAAAACTGAATTGGTACGGCGAACGGTGCAGCGCGGCCATGGCTTCGAGCTCTTCGCCGTCCGGCAGCAAGACCACCCGGCGTCCGGCCAGCAACGGTACGAACAGGCTGGTCACGGTCGCGTCGAAGCCGATGGAGCCCAACACCGGTGCGCCGTCTCCCTGTTCCACGTCGTAAGCGCGCACCGCCCATTGCAGATAGTTGACCAGGCCCTGATGGGAAATCATCGCGCCTTTGGGTTTGCCGGTGGAACCCGAGGTATAGATGACATAGGCCAGATGAGTGGGCATCACGTTGTTGACGGGATTGCGGTCGGATTCGCGATCAATGGCGTCGCTGTCCCGATCCAGGCAACAGACTTGCTGGGGCAGCTCTGTAAGCCGGTCCAACAGGTATTGCTGGGTCAGCAACACGGCCACTTGAGCATCGCTTTGCAGCAACGCCAGCCGCGCGGCCGGATAGCTTGGGTCCATCGGCACGTAAGCGCCGCCGGCCTTGAGGCTCGCCAACAGCGCGACCATCAGTTGCCAGGAGCGATCCAGGCAAATGCCCACTCGCAGGTCAGGACCGACGCCCATACCGCGCAGATAGCGCGCCAAGCGGTTGGCGCGCCGGTTGAGGTTGTCGTAAGTGAAGGTTTTGCCCTCCGGACCATCCTCTACCAGTGCGATGCGATCCGGGTGTTTTGCGACCTGCGATTCCCACAAGGTGTGAAAGCAAGTCGGCTGGGCGGCCGCTTCGGTTTCGTTCCATTGCAGGATTTGCATCAGCCGTTCCGACTCGCTTAATAACGGCAGGCGGCTCAAGTTTTGCTCCGGCTGACTGACCACCGCTTCGAGCAAGGTTTGATACTGGCCGAGCAGGCGTTGAATCGTCGCCGCCTCGAAAAGGTCGGTGTTGTAATCGCATTCCAACAGCACCCGGTCGTCGCGCAAATTCGCGGTCAGGGTCAGGTCGACGCGGGTGTAACTGACCGGTTGCGGATAAACCTGTACCTGCAACCCCGCTGCTTCATGCATATCCGGCTGGCGTTCAAGGTTAAAAATGGTACTGAGCAACGGCGATCGGCTGTTGTCGCGCTTAAGGTTGAGTTTGTCGAGCAGGCGGGCAAACGGATAGTCCTGGTGCTGGTAAGCATTCAGCAGGGTATTGCGGACATGGTGCAGGTGCTCGTCGAAACGCTCGGCCTCGCCGATCTCGCTGACGATCGGCAACAGGTGTACGCAGTAGCCGACCAGTGCATTGCCGCCTTCCAGGCCGCGTCCGGTGTAGGGTGCGCCGATCACCAGTCGATCTTGGCCGCTGAGCCGGTGCAGCAGCACCGAGTACACTGCCAGTAACACCATGTACAAGGTGCAGCCCTGTTTGCTGCCCAGGTTTTTCAGGGCTTGCAGTAAATTCGGTTCGATTTCGGACCATGCCCGGCCGCCGTTATAGGTTTTGACCGAGGGACGCTGGTAATCGCCCGGCAAGTCCAGGGCGGGCACCGGATTGGCGAATTGTTGCAGCCAATAGGCCTCGTGAGCCGCCATCGCCGCGGTGTCCATCTGCGTTTGCTGCCAGTGGACGAAGTCGCGATATTGAATCGGCGTAGCCAGTTTGGCTGTCTCGCCGCGGCAAGCCGCTTCGTACAAGGCCATGATTTCATTCAGGACCGTGCCCATGGAGGGGCCGTCGCCGATGATGTGATGCGCGGATAGCGCCAGCACATGGCGGTCGGCTTCGAGCTTGAGCAGGGTGGCGTAGAACAGCGGTCCCTGCGTGAAGTCGAATAACTGCCGGGTTTTCTCCAGCAGCCAGTGTTGAAGCGCTGTTTCGGGATTTTCCTCGCCCGATAAATCGAGACAGGGCAAGCTGACCGCCTGGGTCGGTTGGATGTATTGTTGTTCGCCTGCGGCGTCGAGGCGGGTGCGCAAGGATTCGTGGCGGGCAATCGCCTGTTCCAACGCGAACCGTAGCGCCTCTTGATTCAGCGGCCCTTGCAGCAAAAGCGCCGCCGGGTCGTTGTATGAACGATTGCCGTCTTCGTCGAGCTGGGCCAGAACCCACAATTGTTTTTGCGCCTCACTCAGCGGAAACCCTGCGTCTTCGCCGGAACCGACCGCAGTGTATTTTTCCTTGAGCAGGCTGATTTGCGGCAGGTTGGCGATGACCGAGTCCGGCGCGACGCCGAAGTCGACAAAGCAGGCCAGCTCATCGACGCCGATGCCGATCAGGCGTTCCACAATCGGCGCGCAGCTTTCCGGAGAGCCGATTAAGGCGCTGGTTGCGACATATTTTTCATAGGCCTTGCCGACGATATAGGCTTTGTCTTCCGGGCTTACCCGCTCTAAATCCGTGGACGGCCCTACGTCTTGAGCCATCTTTTGAAACAGGTCGATGCTGGACAGCAGATAGTCGCACATCGGCTGGCGCGCTTCGCGTATGGCTTGCTCGGCGTCGGCGCAAAGGTAGGTATGGATCAAGACCGTGACATTGCCTGCGTCCGGGTCGTGCCCATGTTCGGCCAAGGCTTGCCGGTAGATGGAAATATTATTTGCCAGGTCTTCCATCGACTGGCCCATCAGGTTGGTCAGCACGCCGAGCCCCATCTCTCCGGCTTTGCGATAGGTGTCGGGATTGTTGACGATGGTCAGCCAGGCGGGCAGCGCGGCTTGTTTCGGACGGGGGTAAATATTCAGCTCCACGCTGCTGTCGTTACCGCCGCGCATAGTGATGCTTTCTCCGCGCCATAAATGGCGGATGGTGTCGATGCCTTCGAAGGTTAGCTCGCGGTGCTTGCCGTAAGAGTCGGGCGCGAACACGAAGTCGTTGGGATGCCAGCCCGAAGCAAAGCCGATGCCGACGCGGCCGTTGGATAGGTTATCGACCAGCGCCCATTCTTCGGCGACCCGGATCGGGTTATGCAGTGGTAATACCACGCTGCCTGCACGCAATTGCACATGTTGGGTTTCCCGAGCCAACGCGGCGGCCAGCACCGAAGGATTCGGCGAAAATCCGCCGAATTCGCTGAAGTGCCGTTCGGGAATCCACACCGCGCGAAAGCCCTCGCGGTCGGCATAACGCGCGCCTTCCAGCAGCAGATCGTATTTGCCGGTGGAAAATGCGGCATCGTAATTGCCGAAATAGAACAGCCCGAAGCCCAGTCCGCGTTTGCTCGCTGTTGCCGTTGCCGTGAAAGCGGTTTCCCGGTGGCTCAGCTTGGAATTGTGCCGGAACCAGGTCCGGTCTGTGGGATCTGCCAAATTTTTGTTTGAAGGAATGGCGGCGTTGCTGCTGCCTGCGGCTTGACTGCGTTCGGGCAAGAAGCCGCCTTGGCGCAATTCCTCAACGCTTTCTTTGACCGCTTTAACAATCAGGTCGATGTCTTCTTCGGTATGGGCGGTGGACAGGAAACAGGCGCGCCATTCCCAGATGTACACGCCTTTTTCCAGCAAGTGGTAATAAAACATCTCCAGGTTGCCGGGGAACTTGAAGTGGAAAGTCGAGGCAAAATGGCAAATCCTGAGAGCCAGCTCCTCTTCCTCGAAATAGTCGTTGAGCGTCTTGGCTAATGCGGCGGTGCGCTGGTTGAGGCGTTCTTGCAGCGCTGGTCCTTCCGCTTTCAGATGGCGGAGCGCGGCCAGACAGGCGGCCATCGAAAAAGGATGCTGGCAGAAAGTGCCGCCGAAATAAGTGCGCGTGGCGCTCGGATAAGATGCGTCGCCGTATTGCCACATGCCGCCGTCGATGCCGTCGAGGAAGCGCGCGTCGCCGGCGACTGCGCCGATAGGCATGCCGCCGCCGATGATTTTACCGTAGGCGGCGAGGTCGGCCTTGATGCCGAACAGCCCCTGCACACCGGCGGGATGGGCGCGGAAACCGCTGATCATTTCGTCGAAAATCAGGGCGGTGCCGGTTTCCTCGGTCAGGCTGCGCAATGCCCGCAGGAACTCGACCGGCTGGAAATCCAGGCGTCGGCTCTGCACCGGTTCTACCAGCACGGCGGCCAGTTCGTGGGCATGCTCGCGGATGATGTCCAGCGTTTCCTGAGTGCCGTATTCGAGCACCAGAATATCTTTGGCGAGGTTCGGCGGTACGCCGGGCGACACCGGTTCGGAGCGGAGTTCTCCGTTGACGCGGATGGTTTTGGCCAGAGTGCCGTCGGAATGCCCGTGGTAAGAGCCTTCGAAGATTACAATTTTATGCCGGCCCGTGGTGGTGCGGGCCAGACGCAATGCGATCATGATCGCTTCCGTGCCGGAGTTGGTGAAGGCAACGCGCTGGTGACCGGTGATTTCGGTGAACAGCTCGGTGATTTCCTGCATATGCTCGGAGCGCGGGCCGAGCTGGAAGCCGTGTTGAATTTCCGTTTCCAGCACGCCCCGCATAAATTCGGGGCGACTGCCGAACAGCAGCACGCCAAAACCCATAGTCAGGTCGACGTAGCTGTTGCCGTCAATGTCGCGTAGCCGTGAACCCATCGACTCGGCGCCGGTGATGGGGTAGAGGATTTCTTTGGTCGAAAAGCGAAAACCGACGCTGGCCCGGCTGTCGGCCAAGCCTGGACGGCAGGCTTGGGCCAGCGCTTTGGATTTCGGGGTTTTTTTCTGGTAACGCTCGATCAATGCTGCAAGATGTCGGCTTTGTTGCGGGTTCAAGCCGTTGGCACTGGGTACGATAGGATTGTTCAGCGCGCGTAGCGGCGAGGAGCGATCTTCCGAGCCTTGTTGCGGTTGCGCGGTATCGGCGCGTTGGGCAAGGGCTTGCGGTTGAAGCGGACGGGGAGCTTCCTGTTGAGCTGGGGTAGCGGCGCTCGCAGCATCGTAGCCGATGTCGGCTGGCGCAGGCATGCCCTGCAATAAGGCCAACTGTTGCGCCATCAGTTGGGTCTGGGCGAGGACGATTTGTTGTAAAGCCGTGCCGTCGGCGATAGCGCTGACCGGCGGGCGTAGGCCGGAATAAGGCCACCCAAGCGTAGCGCGAGGTGGCGTTTCCGGCGAGTTCGGCTGGGGATTGCCTGAAACGTCAGTTATCGCTGTCGCTCGAACCGAGTTATTCATGCCTACAGGGCCTGGCGTTGGCGCAGCCTGTACCGGTACCGATTGAGGCTCCGGGGTAGCGGTCGTCTCCTGCGGCAAGTCGGCGGTGGTGCGATCCGCCAGGTATCCGGCAATCGCATCTATCGTGGTGATCTCTTCGAAAAACTGGCGGATTTCGAGCTTGATCCCAAAATTGTCTTCGACGATGCGTACCCCTTCAACCAGTACCAGCGAATCGGCACCCATTTCCAGGAACTGTGCGTGGGTATCTATTTCGCTCGGTTCGGTTCGGAGCAAGCCGGAAAATAGGCGGCACAGACGGGCCAGGATTGCTTCGCGCCGGGCGCGGTCATCTTGAACAGGCTGCGACGTAGCTTGTTGTGGATTTGTCATGGTCGATTCCTTGGGGGCGAGCCAATAAGATTTTCGTTGAAAGGCATAAGTGGGGACACAAACACGGTTGCGGCCAAAAGCTGCATCGAAGCCGGACCAGTCGATGTCCGCGCCCCGTGCGTAAGCCTCGGCCAGGCTTGTCGATACGACGGACCAGTCGGGCTTTGGTTGCAGCAGGGATGGCAGCCAAGTGGCCGACGGGGCCAAGCGTTTGCCGAGATTGGTTAATACTTGGCCGGGGCCGATTTCCAGGAATAGCTCGGAATTTCGGCCAAAAGCTGCTGCAACTTTGTCCCCCTCTCCCTTTGGGAGAGGGCTGGGGTGAGGGGTTAAGCCGGCTAAGCCTTCGGCGAATCGGATCGGCTGGCGGCAATGCTGACGCCAATAACCGGCGTCGGGAACTTCTCCCTTGACCAGTGCCAGTCCGGTCAGGCCGGAGATAAAAGGCAGTTCCGGTGCCTGGAAACGGATTTTGGCGGCAAAGCGTTCGAAGTCTTCCAGAATGGGTTCCATCAGCGGCGAATGAAAGGCATGACTCACCTGCAATGGATAGCTTTCGATGCCTGCTTCGCGAAATTGGTCGAGTACTTGGCTTAAGGCGGAGCTACGGCCGGAGACGACTATATGTTGGGGGCCGTTAATCGCGGCAATACTCAGCTCATGCCGATGGGGAGCGAGGGCTTTTTCCACCAGCGCTTCATCGGCAAAAATCGCCGCCATCGCGCCGTTCTCGCTTAAGGTTTGCATCAGTCGGCCGCGTTCGGCGACCAATTTCAGGCCGTCTTCAAGGCTGAACACACCGGCAACGCAGGCCGCAGCATATTCGCCGATGCTGTGGCCTAATACGGCGGCGGGTTCCAGGCCGAAAGACCGCCATAGACAGGCCAGTGCATATTGCAGCGCAAACAGCGCGGGCTGGGCGTAACTCGCTTGCTTAAGCAAGGCTTCTTCGTCGCTACGGTATTCCTCGGCATAGAGGACCGACAGCAGCGGCTTTTCCAGCAGCGGTTCGAGGATCGCCGCGCAGTTATCCATAGCTTGCCGAAAGCCGGGATGGAGTGCGTATAAGTCATGGCCCATGCCGGGATAAACGGAACCTTGTCCGCTAAACAAAAATACCGGACGTAGCGGTTTGGCGGGTGGCGTAGCACCGGCAAAAAGTCCTGGAATCGGCTGGTTTGCATCGAAAGCGGCAAGCCGTTCCTGCATCTGGGCCACGTCCTCGGCACAGACGGCGATACGCTGCTTGAAATGATTACGTCCTGTGTTGGCGCTGAAACAGGCATCCGCCAGCGACGGCGTTTGGGCAAAAAACGTTCGGTAGGATTCCGCCAGGGCTCTTAGCGCCGGTTCGGTTTTGGCCGACAGGGCCAGCACATGAACCGGACGGTCTCGCTCCGGGTAAAGCGCTTCGGTTGCCGGGGCTTCTTCGATAATGAGGTGCGCGTTGCTGCCGCTTGCGCCGAATGCGCTGAGCCCGGCCAAACGGCGTTTCCCGCCTCTGGGCCATGGCGTCAGTTCGGTTATCGGGCGGATATTCAGCTCGTTCCAGGCAATGCGTGAATTAGGCTGCTTAATGTGCAGGGTCGGCGGCAGTTCCCCGTGGCGCAGTGCCTGAACCAGCTTGATCAGGCCGATGATACCGGCTGCCGATTCCAAATGGCCGATATTGGATTTTACCGAACCTACCAGCAGCGGGCGCTCCCGGCCTTGCGCTTGGCCCAGTACGGTGCCCAGGGCCTGTGCTTCGATAGGGTCGCCGAGTGAAGTGCCGGTTCCGTGCGCTTCGATATAGTCGATTTCGTGCGGCGCGACCCGTGCTTTGGCCAGGGTTTGGCGGATCAGTTTTTGTTGCGCCACACCGTTGGGTACGGTGAATCCGCTGCTGGCGCCGTCCTGATTTACCCCGGAGCCGCGAATCAAGGCGAGGATCTGATCGCCTGCGGCCAGCGCATCGGCATAGCGCTTGAGCACGACGATGCCGCAGCCTTCGCCCCGGACGTAGCCATTGGCGGAATCGTCGAAGGTTTTGCAGCGTCCGTCCGCCGACATCATTCCGGCGGCGGATAAGGTGACATTCAACAACGGCGAAAGCGTCAGGTTGACGCCGCCGCTCAGCGCCAGATCGCAGTCTTTGGCGCGTAGCGCGGTACATGCCAAGTGGATGGCGGACAGCGACGAAGAACAGGCGGTGTCGACCGCCATGCAGGGACCTTGCAGGCCCAGCACGTAAGACAGCCTGCCGGCGCAGGCATTTAACGGCGTGCCGGTATTGAAATAAGGGTTTACCTCGCCTTGATCCGCACGTTCCGCCTGGAGCAGGCCGTAATCGCTGGCAGTGACGCCGACAAATACCCCCGTAGGGCTGCCTGCCAGACGGGAAGCCGGCAAGCCTGCGTGTTCCAGCGCTTCCCAGGCGACTTCCAGCAACAGGCGTTGTTGCGGGTCCATGCTTTCGGCTTCCCGCGCGGAAATACCGAAAAAGGCTGCGTCAAAGCGGTCGGCCTGTTCAATAAATCCGCCGTAGCGCGTGTAGGCCTTGCCGGGTCGGCCCGGTTCCGGATCGTAATAGGCTGCGGCATCCCAGCGTTCCGGCGGAATTTCACGGATTGCGTCCCGGCCGTTGCGGACCAGCTCCCAGAAAGATTCGGGATCGTTAGCGCCGGGGGTACGGCAGCCCATGCCGATAATGGCGATAGCTTCGCTTCCGGCCTGTTCGAGGCGCTCGACTTTGCCGCGTAATTGCTGGATAGCCGCGTAGGCTTTCTGCAAGGGGGTTAGTTCATCGGGGTGTTCCTGAGCCATCTCTGTTTATCCTGGGTTCGTTAGAGAGGTAAATTCATCGTCGATAAGCGCCGCGAGTTCGGCATCGGAAAGCTGTTGGATTTCGGCCCGGCTGTGGCTGGGCGATTCCTCGATCGCTGCAAATACGGGGGCGTCCGGCTGTGCGTCGGGGAACAGCAAGCCGAGCAGATGCGCGGCCAAGGCTTCGGCATTGGGGTAGTCGAACACCACCGAAGGGGGGAGCGGGCGATGCAGTTGGGCCTCGATGCGTCCTTTTAATTCTACGGCGGTCAGTGAGTCCATGCCCATATCGAAGAAGCCGCGTTTCGGGTCGGGCAGAGTGTTGCTGTCGAAACGTAGCGCCGCGCCTACTTGCTCTTGCAGTCGGCTGAGCAGATAGTCGAATCGGTCCCGAACCGCGAGATCGCGTAGCGCGTCCACAACGGCGGAGCTTCCTGTGGCGCTTGCTGCCGATGCGCTTTGACCCAGCAGCGCCAGCACAGGTTGGCGGCCGCGGACTTCGTAGAGGCTTTTAAGCCGCGGCCAATCCGCATCCAGAACCGCGACGCGGGTTTGCCCGGCGGCCAGCAAGCGGCCAAACAGGGCGAGCGCTGCGGGGGCGGATAACGCATTAAAGCCGCTGTCGGCAATATGCCGGGCCGTTTCGCCATCTATCATGCCGCCGTTTTGCCACGGTCCCCAGTTGATACTGAGTGCGGGCAATCCCAAGCCGCGGCGGTACTCGGCCAAACCGTCCAAAAAACCGTTAGCCGCGGTGTAATGGGCTTGCTGAGCCGTACCCAATACCGATGAAACCGATGAGTACAGGACAAAAAAATCGAGTTCGAGATCCAGGCTTAAGCGGTGCAGCGTCCAGGCTCCGCGTACCTTGGGCGCAAGCACTTGGTGCAGGCATTCCCGGTTGAGTTCGTTCAGGGAGCGGGCGGTTAGTAACCCGGCCGCGTGGATCACCCCTTTGAGACGGAAGTTTCCGGCGGCAAGCTGTTTGAAGAGTTCGGACATCGCGGCTTCATCGCCGCTGTCCGCCTGTACGACGCGAACCTGGGTGCCCAACTGTTCGATAAAGTCCAGGCTTTCACGGGCGTTTTCATTTGCGCCCTTGCGTCCCAGCAGGATCAGTCGGCCCGCGCCGTTTTCAGCCAAAAAGCGCGCGGTTTTCAAGCCCAAAGCGCCCAGTCCGCCGGTAATCAGGTAGGCCGCGTCCGCTTTAAACCGGGACGGTGCGGCGGCGATAGGCTGAAAGGCTTCAAGTCTGGCGACATAGCGTTTCCCCGAACGAAGACTGATCGCGTCTTCGCCTTCCGAATCCAGCAGTTCGCGCAGCAAAGCCGCAGTTTCGTCGGCTTCCAGGTCGATCACGCCGCCTTTCAGATTGGGATATTCCAGGAACAGGGATCGGCCCATGCCCGACAACAGCGAAGGAAAAGGCGACGAGGGCGCGCGATCTCCGGCATGGGTTGCATCGCGGGTGATCAGCCACAGCTTGATGGGGGATTGCAAAGCGGCTGCGGCACGCGCCAACAGGATGACCTGCATCAACTGATCTTCACCATAGAGTGCGGTCGGCTCGGACGGCCAGATATAGGCGATGGTTTGCGGCTGAGTAGCTTCGAGAAGGCGGCGGTAATCGTCCGCATTATCGGCAGCAACCGTCCAGGCATCGGATGCAGTTTGCGCATAGGCGTTGCCCGCCGTGACACGGATACAAGGTTGGCCGGAATCCCGCAAGCCTTGCGTTAATTCGGATTCGTCGCCGGCGCTGAAAATCAGCCATGGCCGGTTTTCTGTTCCGGCAGACGGTATCGCCGGTTCGGCGTTACGCGCTTGTTCTTGCCAGATCGGCCGGTAGCACAAGCCGTCGGTATTAGCGTTGGCATTCCGATGCTGACGGATCAGTAAGCCGCTAAGTTTCGGCAACAGCTTCAGTTCGTCCGCGGACAGCTCTCCTTGCGCTTGCAGGTGTTGGGTCAAGGCTTCGGCATTCCCCGCTTGCAGCAGCGTAACCAGTTGCGAGGTTGGCGCGTGGCGCTGCCGTGCCGTAATCCCGCTGTCGTTATACCAATAGCGTTTACGCTGGAACGGGTAGGTTGGCAGGTCGGTACGACGCCGGTGGTAAGGCCGGTCGAAACCTGCCCAGTCAATCGGCACTCCGCCGAGATAAAGTTCGTTTAAGCTTTGGGCCAGCTGTTCCCAATCGGCTTGGTCTTTGCGCAGGCTAGGCAGATACAACTCGGCGTTCTGTTCCGGGGCGTCCGCGCGCACCATGCCTAACAGCACCGGATGCGGCCCTATTTCAACGAACGTCGTTACGCCGTGTCGGCGTAGCGTGGCGATACCGTCTGCAAACAGCACCGGCATACGGATATGGCGGCACCAATAGGCGGAATCGGTGACTTCGGTCGATACGAAATGCCCGGTTAAATTCGAGATGAGACGGATGCGCGGCGGCAACAGGGTAACGCCGCGGGCTATTTGTTCGTACTCGGCCAGCATCGGTTCCATCAAGGCGGAATGGAAGGCATGGGAAACGGTCAGTTCGCGGCTGCGAATGCCGGCTTCGGTTAAATGGTTGAGCAGCGTTTGGATGGCTTGGCGTTCGCCGGAAATAACGGTTTCGCTACGGCTGTTGATTGCGGCTATCGCGGTTAGCGGATTGTTGCCCAGCGTAGCGATGGCCTGCTCCACGCGGCCGGCGTCGGCAAATACCGCAGCCATCGCGCCGTTGCGGGGCAGGGCCTGCATCAGGCGCGCGCGAGCGGCGATCAGTTTCAGGCCGTCTTCGAGACTGAACACCCCGGCAATACAGGCCGCCGCGTATTCGCCGACGCTGTGTCCGGCGACCGCATCGGGTTGCAAGCCCCAAGACAGCCACATCTGCGCCAACGCATATTCGAGAGCGAACAGGGCAGGCTGGGTGTAGGCCGTTTCGTGCAGATCGGCGGAATCCATATCGGATAGTAATGCGCTGAGGGAGCGGCCGAGTAAGGGATCGAGATGCTGAGCGCAGTCGTCAATGGCGCGCCGAAAAACCGGCTGGGTCCGGTACAAATCCGCGCCCATGCCGGGGTATTGGGCGCCTTGTCCGGTAAAGAGCCACGCTACACGCGGCGGTTCGGCTGTATTCGCCCCCGTTCCGACCGGCTGCCGCTGGTCATGGCCGTTGCAAAAGCCCTGCAGTTTGCCGCGCATCTCGACCGCATCGGCGGCGGCAACGACCATCCGATGTTCAAACACGGAGCGGGTGGTATTGGCGGAATAACACACATCGGCCAGCGCGGTTTGATTTACGCCATCCAGATGGGCGGCATAGCGCGCGGCTTGGGCCGTCAGTCCCGCGCCGGAACGGGCGCTGAGGCAGAGAAGGTGCAACGGCCGTTCCGGCGCGGGTTCGGCCTGGGGTGTTGGTTCCGGCGTCGGCGGCGCTTCTTCCATGACAATATGCACATTGGTGCCGCTGAAGCCGAACGAACTGACACCGGCCAGCCGCGACTTTTCCGACACCGGCCAAGCGCTGGCTTGGGTGGCTACCGTGATCGGTATTTCATCCCAGGGGATGAACGGCGTAGGTTGGTCGCAATGCAGATGCCGGGGGATTTGTTCGTGTTTCAGCGCCAATACCACTTTCATCAGTGCGCTGATACCTGAGGCGGCTTCCAGATGGCCCAGGTTGGTTTTTACCGATCCCACGATTAGCGGTTGTTGCGGGCTGCGGGTTTGGCCGAAAACGGCGTTGAGCGCGCCTATTTCGATGGGATCGCCGAGTTTGGTGCCGGTGCCGTGGGCCTCGATGTAGCCGATTTGTTCCGCCGCGACCCCGGCATTGTGCAGGGCCTCGCGAATCACCGTTTGCTGCGCCGGTCCATTGGGCACCGTCAAGCCGCTGGTCGCCCCATCCTGGTTGGTTGCCGAACCCCGGATCAGCGCGAGTACCTGGTCCTGGCCGGGTACCACATCGGATAGCCGTTTGAGTACGATAAGACCGCAACCTTCGCCACGGCCGAAGCCGTTGGCTGAGGCATCGAAGCTCTTGCAACGGCCGTCGGGCGACAGCATGTGATTGCGGGAAAAGTTGATGCTGGTTTCCGGACACAGGATCAGGTTGACGCCGCCGGTAACGGCCAAATCGCATTCGCGGTTACGCAGGCTTTGGCAGGCCAAGTGAACGGCGACGAGCGACGACGAACACGCGGTATCTACGGCAAGGCACGGCCCCTGAAATCCCATGCTGTAGGCCAAGCGCCCGGCGGCGACGCTGTGCGCCATGCCGGTGGTCATGTAGGCGTCAATCTCGATGTCTTCACGCGACATCAGCAAAACGCTGTAATCCTGGTTGCAAATGCCGATGAACACCCCGGTGCGGCTGCCTTCCAAGTCGGCGGGGACTAAGCCCGCATGCTCCAGCGCTTCCCAGCACACCTCCAGCAGCAGATGCTGTTGGGGGTCCATGCTGATAGCTTCGCGCGGGGAAATGCCGAAAAACTGCGGGTCCGACTCTTGTATCTGCGGAAGAAAGCTGCCGAAGCGCGTGACGATCTTTCCCGCTGCGTCGTAATCGGGATCGTAATAATGGTTGCTGTCCCAGCGCGACGCAGGTACCTCGGCAATGGTGTCCTTGCCGTCGCGCAGCAATTCCCAGAAAGCCTCGGGCGTTTCGATATTGCCCGGCAAGCGACAGCCCATGCCGATAATGGCGATAGGTTCTTTTTGCGCCTGTTCCAAGGCTTCGAGCTTGGCGCGGGTGGTCTGTAACGCCAGTAAAGCGCGTTTGACGGGGGACAGTTCCGTTTCCGGGGCGGATGCATGATTCATAAAGAAAAACCCATATCTTCCAGTTCCTTAAGGAGGTTAGCTTCCGCTTCCTCTTCTGTTAGTTGTTCCAGCGCTTTGCGTTCTGCATTTTCGCCGGTTTCGGTCTGCGGCGATGACTCTATCGGCTCCCGGCCTAACAGGTCTTCCGCTAAATAATCGACCAGTGCCGTAACGCTGGGGAAATCGAAGGCCAGCGTCGACGGCAACGCACAGCCCAGGCTGGTACGTAAACGGTTTCTTAATTCTACCGAGGTGAGGGAGTCCATGCCCATATCGAAAAAGCCTTGTTTTCGATCGACCGTCATCGAAGCGGGGAATCCCAAAACGGTTGCCACCTGCGAGGTAACGTGGCGGGTTAATAGAGCGAGTCGTTCGTCAACGGGCGCGGATTCGAGAAGTTGGCGGAATTCGGCCGGTTGCTCGGCTAGGGCTGACTGCGCCGATGAGAGTTCGCGGCGAAAATCGGCCAAATAACCCGAAGACGCAATGCGTTGCAGATAGGTTGGCCAGTCGATCGGGACAACCCCCACTTGGGCCTTGTCGCAGTGAAAAATCCGTTCCAACGCCGCCAATCCTGTACGCGGGTCGATAGTCCCCATGCCTTGGGCCTTGAGGAACTCACCGGCTTGAACGCGTGCGGCATAACCGATTTCGGACCACGCCCCCCAATTGATGCTCAGGGCGGGCAAGCCATGAGCCAGCCGATCACCGGCCAGCGCGTCGAGAAACGCGTTGGCGCTGACGTGATTCGACTGCCCGACCGAGCCGAGCAGGGAGGTGGCCGAAGAGAACATGATAAAAAACTCCAAAGGCAGCGCTTGGCTCTGGATATGAAGCTGCCATGCACCGTCCAGCTTGGGCTCCAGCACTTTAGTGTAGCGTTCCGGTGTTTGTTCGATCAGTACGCCGTCGTCGAGGACGCCCGCCGCATGCATGATCCCGCATAGCGGAGGCAGCGTCTGTTCGATTTCGGCCAGCATTCGGGCGGTTTGTTCCGGTTTGCTTATGTCGACCTGAAATAGGCTGACTTCAGCGCCGGCCTGGGTAATCGCGCGAATTTTTGCTTCGGTTGCCGGCGTAACGCCGCGTCGTCCCGCCAATACCAAGTGGCCCGCACCATGCTCGGCCATCCAGGCTGCGGCCAGCAAGCCCAAGTCGCCCAAGCCGCCGCTGATCAGGTAGCTTGCGTCTTTACGGAAAGGCAGGGCGGCGGTGTCGAACGATAAAACCAGTTTGCCGGTGTGATTGGCCTGCTGCATGTTGCGGAACGCAGCCTCCGCTTCGGGAATAGGAAACACGGTGCGCGGCAATGGTTGCAGTTGCCCGTTACGAAACTCTCCCATCAGCCGTTGCAGCAGTGCTTGCAGCAGCGTGGGTTTTTTCTGGTACAAATGCATTAAATCGATTGCATGGTACGCGATGCCCGGAACCCGTTCGGCTATTTCCTCAGGGGTTCGCAGGTCGGTGATGCCGATTTCCAAAAACCGCCCGCCGCTACGCAGCAGCGCCAAGCTTTGGCTGGTGAACTCGCCGCTCAGGGTATTGAGCACCACGTCGACGCCTTCGCCATCGGTCAAGCGGCGGATTTCATCGGCAAAGTCCAGGGTGCGGGAGTTCATGATGTGTTTGACTCCCAACGCGCGCAGCACATCCCACTTGCTTTCGCTGGCGGTGGCGAACACTTCGGCCCCGACCCGCTGAGCCAGTTGGATGGCGGCTTGACCGACGCCGCCTGCTGCCGCATGGATCAGCACCCGTTCGCCCGCTTGCAACCTGGCGAGATCCTCCAGCGCGTAGGCGGCGGTTAAAAATGCGATGGGCAGGGTGGCTGCTTCCTCGAAGCTTAAGTCTTCCGGCAGGGCGGCCACGGTGCAGGCAGAAGCGTTGACATAGCGGCTAAAGCTGCCCGGCGCCATGGCCAGCACCTTATCGCCGACGGAAAGATGGCTCACGCCGGAACCGACGCGAGCCACTACGCCGGCGCATTCGATACCTAATACCGGCCCGGCTGCGGGGACTCTGTGCAACGCCAACAACACGTCTTTGAAGTTAAGTCCGGCAGCATGCACCCGGATTTCCACTTCGCCTGCCCTAGGCGCATGGCGTTCGGTCGGGCTCCAGGCCATTTCGTCCAAACTGCCTGATGCGGGTACGCCCAGTTGGTAAGATTCGGTCTGCGGCAGACTTTGCTTGCCGCCGCGCCGCACCAGTCGTGGAACCAAGCGTCGTTCATCGCGAAACGCGATCTGATCCTCTGCCTGCGCTCGGCTATCCGCAGTCATTTCGGCGACGATGGCAGGGATTTCATCGGGTCGGGCTGCAGCGTCCAGATCGATGCGAATGCAGCGCAGCTCCGGGTGTTCCAATGCGATACTTTTGCCCAGACCCCAGACCGGCGATGCCGCCAAGCCCGCCACGGCTTCGCCGGATACGGAGACCGCTCCCCGTGTCAGTAAAGCCAAACGGGGCGGCTGGTTTGGCCGGGCTTTGCCTAAGGCTTGCACCAGATGCAGCACCGTTTCCCAGCCCAAACGCGCGTTTTCGGTTAGCGAAGGCGCGTCATCGCTTGGTGTAAGGGTATCAAGGCTCCACAAATGCGCGCAGTAAGCTACGCTCGCATCGCCGAGTTCGCTGAATAAGCGCTGATAATGCGCTGCCTGATAAGGATCGATGGTGAAGCTGTCCTGTTGCGTACGCCGGTATTGGCTGCCGGGATAAACCAAAGTACAGGCCGATCCGGCGGCGCGCAGGTATTCGCCTAAGCGCTCGCCGGTTCCGTCGGCATCGGCGAAAATCAGCCAAGGTTGGGTTGGACTCTGATCAGCCGGTAGCGCATCGGCCTGGGCCATGATGATGGACTGGTGAATCGGCGCGCAATCGATGCATCCGGTTTGTTGAAAGCCGGATGCCTGCAAAGCATCGCACCAGGATTGCCCGGATAGTAACGGATGGGACGGACGCAGGTGTTTGTCGCTAAAGCGCCACCAGCCGCTGGTCATACCGAATATGATGTCTATCCAGTTTTGCGGCGCGGTGCCTTCGAGTAACAACAACAGGCCGCCGGGCGCCAATAAGCTGCGCGTGTGCTTCAGCGTTTGCGCCAAATTCTCGGTGGCGTGCAGTACATTGGAGGCCACGATAATGTCGTAATCGTGGCGTTTGAAACCCTGCATCTGTGGGTCTTTTTCGATGTCCAGCGTTTTGTATTCGATGAACGGATAAGCGGCAAAAGTCGTCTGCGCTTGCAGCGTGAAAGCGGGCGAAATATCGGTAAAAACATACTCGGTGCGGTGTGCCGCTAAATGAGGCAACAAAAACGAGCTGGCTCCGCCGGTCCCGGCGCCGATCTCCAGAATCCTGATTCCGCTACGTTGCGGCAGAGGCTCAAGCGCGGACAACAAGGCCTGCTTGAACACAGCGCCCACGGCTTGCGCGCCGGGCGGATCACGATACAGCGCGGCCAGCGCCGATCCGTCGCCGCCGGGAAATAACAGCTCCTGCAGGGGATCGCACCGGCCTTGCAGCACCCGCGCCAGCGCAGAGCCGCAACGTTCTACCAGGTCGAGTTCCAGGCCGATTTGCGGATAACGTGCGCGCAAGTGCTGTGCGGCTTGTTGCGGATTCGATAGAGTCGGTGTGAGCAGCACTTCCCAGCCGGTGCCGGTGCGTTGGAGAATCCCGGCTTCTGCGAGCATTTCCAGTGTGCGTTCGAGCAGGTGCCGGTGGGCAGGCACGATGCCGAGGCTATCGGCTATTCCCAAGGTCGAGAAACCATCTTCGGGTTGAAACGTTTTGCCCATGTCCCGGAACGCGGCCAGGGCATAGTCCACGCACAGCTGGTCCAGTTCATCCAGGGCTATGCCGCATTCCTCCAGCCGCGATTGCCGGATCCATGCCGCCATCGACGCATTCAATGCGTCGCTCATGGCCGTCGGCGATGCCAGTAAAGCCGCGTTGGCATGAGGTGAGCATAAGCCTTGGGCACGCCAGTCAACCCCGTAAAGCCAGCTTTCCAGGTCGGATTGGGCGGAGAACAACTTGTCAGGAGCCGCTTGCTTGGCCTTGAATCCTTCGATGATGCCGATGATTTCGCCATGCTCATCGAACAGCACAAGATCGGCTTTGAGCAATGGCTGTTCGGTTGTTTTATGGACTTGCACCCGGCACCATAATCGCTTGCCCGGCGCACGATACAGTTGTAAACGGTCTAGCCCTACCGGCAGCCAGGTTTCGTTTGCGCTGCTGTCGGATAAGGTGGCGATCAGCACCTGGAAGCAGGCATCCAGCAGCACCGGATGAATATGGTAATTGGCGGTCTCGGCAACCAGCCGTTCGGGCAGTCGGATCGAGCCTAGCGCCCGTCCTTCGCTACGCCGCAAGCTTTGCAGCGCCTGGAAGTCGGGGCCGTAGTCAATGCCGCGTTGCGCGCATTGCCGGTAAAAAGCCTCAATGGCAATTTCTTCTTCGAATTCGGCCTCGATAGTTTTCATATCGACGGCTGGGGGAGCGACGATTGGAGCGATGGCGGCGATATTTCCGGCTACATGGAAAGTCCATTGTTCCGGCTCGTTATCGCTCAGGCTGTAAATTTCAAAACGGGCCGGTTGCTCCGTCGCCTGGGTCAGCACTAGCTGAACGGTTTTGTCCCGGTTCTCGGAAAAAACCAGGGCTTGTTGAATGGTTATGTTCTCCAAGCCTGGAAGGGCTGCATCGCTATCCTTGCTTGCGGCGGCCAAGCCCATTTCGATATAAGCGGCGGCAGGAAGCACCGATTGATGGAAAACCCGGTGGTCTTGAATATAGCCTTTGTCGTTTAGCGTTTGCTCATAACGTATTTCCCCTTTGGGCATGGCGGGCAAACGCAGACGTTGGCCGAGCAGCGGGTGTTTTGTATCGGCGCGGGCAGTTCTTCCGGTTTCGTGAGCGGACGAGGCGCGGTCTACCCAAAACCGCTGGCGCTGGAACGGATAAGTAGGCAGATGCAGCGGCCGGTAGGTTTGTTTCGGATAAACAGCGTTCCAGTCGATGGCGACGCCCTGCACGAACAAGTCGCCGAGCGCGCGCAGGAATTGTTCGTCGTCGGCGGCCTGTTGCCGCAAGCTGGGGATCAGTATCGCGTCGGGGCAGGCGTGACGGGCCATGCCCAGCAGTACCGGATTGGGTCCGAGTTCAAGGAACAGTTGGCAGTGCCGGTGGTGCAAGGTGTCGAGACTGTCGGCAAAGCGCACCGGTCTGCGGATGTGTTCGACCCAATAGGCGGGCGTGGCGATGTCCTCGCCGACCAGTCGGCCGGTGACGTTGGAAATCAGCGGCAGGCTAGGGGCGTGATAATGTATTTCGGCGGCAATCTTGGCGAATTCCGCCAGCATCGGTTCCATCAACGGCGAATGGAAAGCATGCGACACGCTCAGCCTGCGATGGCCGATGTTCTTCGCTTGCAGTTCATCCAGGACGTGATTGAGCGCGGTCTCGTCGCCCGAGATCACCACGTTGTCGGCGCCGTTGACCGCGGCGATGGCTAAGCGGTCGTGCCCGGTCAGGGCTTGGGCAACCCGCGCTTCGCCTGCAAAAACCGCGGCCATCGCGCCGCCGGCGGGCAAGGCCTGCATCAGGCGGGCGCGGGCGGCCAGCAGTTTGAGCGCATCGTCCAGGCTGAATACCCCGGCCACACAGGCGGCCACGTATTCGCCGACGCTGTGGCCCACGACTGCATCGGGCCGGACGCCCTGGGCTTGCCACAGTTCGGACAATGCATACTCGAGACAGAACAGCGTCGGTTGGGTGTAACCAGTCTGGTCGAGACGATCGGCTTCGGTATCAAACAGCAGTTCGCCCAGCGGTACATCGCACCAAGGCTGGAGCCGCTCGGCACAGCGGTCGATGGCCCGGCGGAACACCGGCTGGGTTTGGTAAAGCCGTTGCCCCATGCCGGGATATTGCGCGCCTTGACCGGTAAACAGGAAGGCCAGGACAGGCACTGCCGCGCCGGGCGTGTTATGGCTAACCCGGCCGGCCGCGTTACCGTCGATAAACGCCTCCAGGCTCTCGGCAAACCCGGCGGCCGAGGCGGCGCTCAGCGCCAAGCGATGGGGGAAATGAGTGCGGCCGGTGGCGGCGCTGCCGCACAGGTCGGCCGGCGCAATATCCGGGTGAACCCGAAGATAATCCCGGT
>Ga0208882_1000074_pt1 | contig 65568 bp, 56 predicted proteins | sample LakWasMet14_LOW5_2_FD_183862 | JGI IMG/M metagenome (GOLD analysis project Ga0208882, IMG submission 183862) | Freshwater sediment methanotrophic microbial communities from Lake Washington under simulated oxygen tension - Sediment Metagenome... | ecosystem: Environmental > Aquatic > Freshwater >...
CATGGCGACATTAGTTTTACAGCGGTATGGCAATCAGCAGGAATCATGACCCAATGACCCCGATAGTCGATTGGGTTATCGGAAAAGACCGGTTGAATGATACTCCTTGCTTTTTGAAGATTGGGTGGGGTTGAACAACGGGCGTTGAGAAATAGCATACTCCACATGTCGAATCTTCATTCTCGCTTTGTGCTGAAAGGTTTGGTTGTGAGCCTTGTGTCGTGTGTCAATTTGGGTGCAACTGTTACTGACACGGAGTGCGGAGAGAATCAATTCGATCTGCTAGAACTCAGCAATGTTATCGCGGCGGGTGTGGGTGCTGGATTGAGTCTTATAGTGCTGCCCCACATAAGATCGAGAGGTTTGTTGAGCGGTATGATACAGCGTTTCGGATGCCCACGATGCACACAGTGCGTTGCATGGAGAAGGCTGCATAATACGGAGGAATGAAATCTATTATTTTCCGCCCACAGCTTAGCGGTTGTGGATAGGGTGCGCTATGGCTACGATTGAATGAGCGCCACTCACAGCGTACCCTATCAAGCCAAATCAGCTTAATCCGCCTTTGCTAACTTGCTGTGCTGCACAGAATAAGAAAAATACACAATCAACCCAATAACTAGCCAGATCACGAAGCGCAACCAGGTTAAGGCGGGTAAAAATGCCATTAGCGCAGAGCAAGACAGCATGCCCAGCACGGGAAATAAAGGGCTGAACGGCGAACGGAACGGGCGTTTTATGTCCGGCTTGGTGATGCGCAGCACCAACACGCCTAAACACACCAGCACAAATGCGGCAAGGGTGCCGATATTGACCAGTTCGGCCAGATCGCCGAGCGGTATGAAGCCTGCTGTTATCGCCATGATGATGCCGCATAGTACGATGACGCGTACCGGCGTTTGGGTTTTGGGGTTCACTTCGCTAAAAAAGGGGGAGAGTAGGCCGTCACGGGACATCGCGAAGATGATGCGGGTCAGTGCGTAATACAGCACCAGCATGACGGTGGTAAGGCCTGCAATAACGCCGGTTGAGATCAGCGCAGACGCCCAGTTGTAACCAAGTAGGTTCAGCGCGTGAGCGACGGGCGAGGATACATTCAGCTCGGTATAGTTGACGACGCCGGTCAGCAAGCCAGATACCAGGATGTAGATGACGGTGCAAAAGCCCAGCGAGGTGACGATGCCGAAAGGTAGGTCGCGTTGCGGGTTGTTGGCTTCATCGCCTGCGGTGGACACGGCGTCGAAACCGACATAGGCAAAAAATACCAGTGATGCTCCTGCTAGAACGCCGGTGGTTTTGCCGTCAGGCAGGGTCTGGAACCAGCCGAACGGCATGAAAGGGTGCCAGTTTTCCGGGTGGACGTTGAATGCGGCAATGGCGATAAAGACGGTGATGGTGAGTAGCTTGACAAACACCATGGCGTTATTGACTTTGGCGCTGTGTTTTACGCCCATAATCAGCAGCAACATTAGTATCAAAATGATGCCGGTTGCAGGCAGATTGATCAGTCCGCCGAGCTTGGGCGCTTTGGTCAGCATCTCCGGCAACGGTATGCCGATGCCGGTCAGTGCGTTGTTAAAATAGCCGGACCAGCCGTTGGCGACGGTTGCAACGGCAAGGCTGTATTCCAGCAGCAAGTCCCAGCCGATAATAAAAGCGAATATTTCACCGAAAGCAACGTAGCTGTAGCCATAAGCACTGCCGCAGCCGCCGACTGAGGCGGATAATTCCGCATAAGACAAGGCGGCGAAAGCGCAGGCGAATCCGGCGATCACAAATGACAGCATCACGGCAGGCCCGGATTGGGTAGCGGCGGCGACTCCGGTCAGCACGAAGATACCGGTGCCGATAATCGCGCCTATGCCGAGAAAGGCCAGATCCCATTTAGACAGGCAACGCTTGAGGCCGCTGCCTGCGTCATCATCGGAAGTAACGTGTTTGCTGCGAAAAATTTGAATGGACATCTGGAGCTCTTGTTATTAAGTTGAAAGTAGAGGGCATAGGTAAGGTGTTGTATTGCCTGAATTATAGGGGCAATGGCGATAATCCCCAAAACAAGTGCATGAAACCAGCAAAATTATGCGTGAGTTGGTCTTGCATGATAATATAGGCGGTTTTTTTAGGTAGGCAAATCTTGAGTAATTACCTGGGAATTGCCTGTAAGTGTGGATAAATCCGCATCTACAACGAGTAACCAACGCTGGCTGTTGAAGAGTTGTTATTTTTTATATTGTGTTTTCTGAGAAACTTATCGCAATGAACATTCGTGCACTACTTGCTTTTACACTCTTACTGTCTGTCATTGGCGGTCATGCAAATGCTACGACCTATGCAATGCCGGCAAATAGTAATGATACTGTAATTACTCAATATCCTGATGGCATGGCTTTAACTCGCGCAGACCAGGATGAAACCTTATTGGATGTGGCGCGCCGCTTTCTTCTGGGACAAACGGAAATAGTCAGGCTGAACCCCGATGTCGATCGCTGGCTGGTTAAAAAAGATGAGATTGTTCGCTTATCCAACAGACGTATTTTGCCGGATTCGCCTCATAACGGAATTACTTTAAATATATCCGAATACCGTATGTATTATTACCCGCCGACTAAAAAGGGGCAGGCGCCTCAACAGGTCATGTCTTATGCGCATGGTGTTGGCAGGCAGGATTGGAAGACTCCGTTGGGTAAAACTAAAGTTGCGCGAAAAATCATGAATCCTGAATGGCATCCGCCCGAGTCAATAAGGCGTGAACATGCGGCGAATGGTGATCCTCTGCCGGTTGTCGTTCCAGCGGGGCCGCATAATCCTCTGGGTACGCGCGCACTGTATCTGGATTTGCCCGGAGAATACCGGATACACGGTACCGATATTGACAAGATTAATGGGATAGGCATGCAGATCACCCATGGTTGCGTTCGTATGTATCCTAAGGATGTCGAAGAAATATACGATCTGGTTTCAGTCGGTACGCCGGTCTATATTGTTAAACAGCCTATCAAGGTCGGTTGGTTGGACAATGTTCTTTATGTAGAAGCGCATCCTGATCTGGAGGGTGAAGAAACAACCTTGGATCAGCGTTTCGCTGTGGCGCTGGGATTAATCCAAAAAGCCAATAATCAGGAACTGCCTGATTTCGATCAACAAGTTTTAAATAAAGTACTTAAGGAGCAGAGTGGAGAGCCTATAGCGATCTATGAACGCTTGCCGCCACTGGAAGAAGCGGCATCGTCCATGCCGACGTCTGCCCCCGTATCGACACCTGCGCCTGCATCGAAACCGGCACGCAGGGCTTCCCCGGATGGTTATTATCATGGAAACTAAGGTATAGAGTTGTCTGGGAGATTGTAAAAAAGTCCTTTATAGCCGCAGGGTACACGTGCCCTGCGAGTAAACCTGTTAAACTAGATATTTTTAACGCATAGCCTTTTTTCGGTACATTCCTTTGAAAAAAATCCTTATTTCCGACAAATTAGCAGAAGCCGGCATCAATTATTTAAATGATCAGCCCGGCGTACAAATACACATTGAGACCGGGCTTAATGAGGACCAGCTTTGCAACCTGATCGGCGATTACGATGCGTTGTTGATTCGTAGCGATACGCAGGTGACAAAAAAGGTTTTGCAGGCGGCAAAGAACCTCAAGTTGATAGGTCGCGCCGGTATCGGTGTCGATAACGTCGATATACCCGCAGCAACGGAGCTGGGGATTATTGTGATGAATACGCCGGATGCCAATGCGACAACGACTGCCGAATTGGCCATTGCGCATATGATGTCGCTGAGTCGGCATTTGCCGACCGCAGACCGCTCGGTTCGTGCCGGAAAATGGGAACGCTCCAAGTTGATGGGGTCGGAAATCGCTCATAAGACACTGGCGGTACTCGGTTTTGGCACTATCGGACGGATCGTCGCGCAACGCGGCTTTGGCTTGAAAATGCAGGTGATTGCCTATGACCCGTTTGTTGCGCCTGAAATATTTGAAGATCTGGGTGTTGAATCGGTAAGCCTGGAGGAGCTGGTCACCCGAGCGGATTACCTGACCTTGCACTGCCCGCTGATTGAAAAAACCCGCAACGTTATCGACAGCGCCCAGCTGGCGATGATGAAAAAAGAGGCGATGATTATCAACTGCGCCAGAGGCGGTTTGATTGACGAGGCGGCGCTGTACGATGCGTTGAAAAACGGTCGGATAGCCGGTGCGGCGCTGGATGTTTACGAAAATGAACCGCCTGCCGATTCCCCGTTGCTGGGGCTGGATAATATCGTTTTTACCCCGCATTTAGGTGCATCGACCAGCGAAGCGCAAGTGGCGGTGAGTGTTGAAATCGCCCGGCAGGCAGTGACGTTTTTGAAGACCGGGGAAGCGGTTAACGCCCTGAATCTGCCCAGAGTGTCTGCGGAAGAATTGAAAAAATCGCACGAATTTATCACGCTGGCCAATATCCTGGGCAAGGTGTTGGTTGGTCTGGCGACCAAGCCGATAGAAAAAATAGAAGTTGCGTTAATGGGCCGGGCGGCAGAAGTTGAGGCGCGGCCGGTTTCAGTCTCCGCATTGATCGGCGTACTAAGCGGGCAATTTTCTACGCCGGTAAACCGGGTTAATGCCGAAAATATTGCCAAACGCCAAGGTATTGCGCTGGTTGAATCGAAAACTGAAGAAACCCAGGATTATTTGTCGTTGATCAGGGTTACCGGGCATTGCGCGGATCATACGATTACGTTGGCGGGAACCTTGTTGGGCGGTTGCCATCCGCGTCTGGTTGGTATTGATCAGTTCGATATTGAAGTGGTGCCGGTAGGAACCTTATTAGTGACCCAGCATGACGACAAGCCGGGCGTTATCTCGGCAATCAGCAGTGTGCTGGGTAATGCCAATATCAATATTTCCAGGATGCAGGTAGGTACGGCGGATGAGCAGCAGCGGGCGATGGCGGTTATCAGTGTCTCTGAACCTTTAACCGAGGATTTGTTGCAGCAACTCTGTCATATCCCCGCCGTGTATAAGGCTATCCAGATCAACTTATGAGTTTTGATGTCATCTGCTTCGATTGCGACAGCACCTTAAGCAAAATCGAAGGCATAGACGAACTCGCCCGACGTGTCGGTTTGGGCGAGGAAATGTCCAGGCTGACCGATGCGGCGATGAATGGCGAGGTGTTGCTGGAAGCGGTTTATGAACAGCGATTGTCGTTGATCAGGCCGAATCGGGACAGCATCAACTGGCTGGCTGATTTGTATATCGAACAGATAGTCGATGGCGTTAAGGAAGTATTTGAGGCTTTAACTGCGCCGGGCAAGGAACTGCATATTATCAGCGGCGGAATCCGTCAGGCGATCTTGCCGCTGGCAAGGTGTTTAGGATTGCCTGAGGCTCAGGTTCACGCGGTCGATATTTATTTCAATGCGGACGACAGTTATCGCGATTATGACCAGAGCTCGCCGTTGGCCAGATCGGGCGGGAAAGCCGAGATTTGCAGGCGCTTGCTTAAGTCGCAAGGCTCACTGGTGATGATAGGTGACGGCAAGACCGACATGGAAGCCAAGCAGGCCGGGGCCGTTGTAATCGGTTTTGGCGGCGTGGTTGACAGACCGATAGTCCGCGAGCAAGCCGATTTTTATAGCGCCGAACCGAGCCTAGTTTCTATATTGGCGCATATTTTATAAGCTTGGTAGTTATTCAGCCCTATAAAAATACAATGGAACGCTGATAACGCAGATGAGTATGATGTCCGCGGAGAGATACAAATACTGAAAATCTTATCTGATCATAATTATCAGCGTCATCAGCGTTCTATTTTTCCTAACTACTGAGTAATTACGAGCACACAGTTAACTATTTTTAAGAGAGAGACAATGGCTGGGCATAGTAAATGGGCTAATATCAAGCATCGTAAGGCAGGGCAGGATGCTAAGCGTGGAAAAATTTTCACTAAAATGCTGCGGGAAATTACCGTAGCGGTAAAAACCAGCGGGCCGGATGCGGCGAGCAACCCGGCCTTACGCACTGCGGTAGATAAAGCTTTGGGTGCGAATATGCGCCGCGACACTATCGATACCGCGATCAAAAAAGCGTCCGGCGCGCTGGAAGGCGTTAATTACGAAGTCGTTCGCTATGAAGGCTACGGCCCCGGCGGCACGGCGGTCATGGTCGATTGCCTGACCGACAATCGCAACCGCACTGTCGGCGAAGTGCGTCATGCTTTTTCTAAAGCGGGCGGCAACTTGGGCACCGACGGTTCTGTGGCCTATCTATTCAGCAAGATTGGTATTCTCAGTTATGCGCCTTCCGTTGATGAAGATGCGCTGATGGAGGCCGCTTTGGAAGCAGGCGCGGAAGATGTCATCGTCAATGACGACGGCTCGGTTGATGTGATGACTACGCCGGAAAGTTATCTGGAAGTAAAGGATGCCTTGGTTGCCGCTGGTTTCGAGCCGGATAATGCCGAAGTCACGATGCAGGCGGCAACGATGACTGAGCTGGATGCCGAGGGCGCGGAAAAAATGATGCGCTTGATAGACCGGTTGGAAGATCTGGATGACGTACAGAATGTCTATTCCAATGCGGATATTAGCGACGAAATTATGGAAGGTCTGGATTGATAGTTTACCGTAGCTGATGCGAATTTTAGGGATAGATCCCGGCTCAAGAATAACCGGTTACGGCATTATAGAAGACTCGTCGCGCGGTTATAAATATATAGCCAGCGGCAGTATTCATATTAAAGCCGATTATTTTCCCGACCGGCTCAAACAAATTTTTGACGGCATTCTGGACGTTGTCGAACGCTATCAACCTGAACAAATGGCCATAGAACAGGTGTTTATGCATAAAAATGCCGACTCTGCGTTGAAGCTGGGTCAGGCTCGCGGAGCGGCAATTTGTGCGTTTCAGACCACCGGTTTGCCGGTGTTTGAATATGCGGCCCGGCAAGTCAAGCAAGCCGTGGTGGGGAAAGGCAGCGCCGAAAAAACTCAGGTTCAGCATATGGTGAAAATTCTGTTAAATATTCAAGGCGAGTTGCAAATCGATGCCAGCGATGCGTTGGGCATCAGTATTTGTCATGCCCATTATCAGCAAACTGCACAGCGATTGGAGCGGGGCTTGTCGCGGTGATCGGTTTCCTGCGCGGCAAACTGGTGCATAAATCGCCACCGTTTTTAATGCTTGATGTGAACGGCGTCGGCTATGAAGTCGAAGCGCCGATGACGACTTTTTATGATCTGCCCGCCATCGGTTCCGAGATCATATTGCATACCCATCTGGTGGTTCGGGAAGATGCGCATATCCTGTTCGGATTTTCCACCGAAGCGGACCGCTCGATGTTCAGAACCTTGATCAAGGTCAATGGTGTCGGGCCTAAACTGGCATTGACGATTTTATCGGGGCAGAGCGCCGAAGAATTCCATCGCTGCATTCATAATAATGATACGCAAGCATTGGTACGCTTGCCGGGAGTCGGTAAAAAGACCGCCGAACGCCTGGTTATCGAAATGCGCGACCGGTTGCCGGACCTGACCGAGTCATTTGATTCAGGCGGTATATCGGTGGCCGGTGCCGATAAAATCAAGCCGGTCAACAATCCCAAGCAGGAAGCGATCAGCGCCTTGTGTTCATTAGGCTATAAGCCGCTGGATGCCGGTAAAATGGTGCAAAATATCAGTGCTGAAGATAAAAGCTGTGAAGACATCATCCGGCTGGCGCTACAGGGCACGATAAGATGATTGAAAACGATCGCATGGTGACGGCTCATAGTCACTCGGATGAAGAGCGTCAGGATCGGGCTATTCGACCCAAACGCCTGGCCGATTATATCGGCCAGAAAGAATTGCGCGAGCAAATGGAGATTTTTATTCAGGCGGCAACGGCGCGGCAGGAAGCCTTGGATCATGTGTTGATTTTCGGCCCTCCCGGTTTGGGCAAAACCACGCTGGCTAATATCATAGCGGCCGAAATGTGTGTTAAAATTCGCCAAACATCGGGCCCTGTGCTCGATAAAGCGGGTGATCTTGCGGCATTGTTGACCAATCTCGAACCCCATGATGTGTTGTTTATCGATGAGATACATCGGTTGAGTCCGGCGGTTGAAGAGATTTTATATCCGGCCATGGAAGATTATCAGCTTGATCTTATGATTGGCGAAGGCCCTGCCGCTCGCTCCATCAAGCTGGATTTGCCGCCCTTTACCTTGGTTGGTGCGACTACCCGAGCCGGATTGCTGACCTCGCCGTTGCGAGATCGCTTTGGCATTGTTCAGCGATTGGAGTTTTACACAGTTGACGAGCTGGCGAATATCGCGGCGCGTTCAGCCAATGTGCTGGGCATTGCAATGGAGCCGCGAGGCGCTTATGAAATCGCCCGCCGTTCGCGCGGTACGCCCCGAATTGCCAATAGGTTGCTGCGCCGGGTGCGGGATTATGCGGAAGTAAAAGGGAACGGCACGATTACCGAGGAGTTATCCTTTCAGGCCTTGGAGATGTTGAAAGTGGATAATAACGGTTTTGATTCATTAGACCGCAAACTGCTGTTAGCCATGATTGAAAGTTTTGCCGGCGGGCCGGTAGGGCTGGATACGCTGGCCGCAGCCATCAGTGAAGAGCGGGGCACTATTGAAGATGTCGTGGAGCCGTATTTGCTGCAACAAGGGTTTATTATGCGTACCCCCCGTGGTCGTGTGGTCACCCAGAATGCTTATTTGCATTTTGGTTTGCAGCCCCCCAAGCAATTGGGAATGTCTGAGGATTTGTTCGAATAATTAAACGCAAATGAAAAGTTTTATGTGGCCGGTACGCGTTTATTACGAAGACACCGATGCAGGTGGAGTGGTGTTTTACGCCAACTACCTGAAGTTTTTCGAGCGGGCAAGAACCGAAATGCTCAGGGCAATGGGTTATGAGCAGGACGAATTGATCGCTAAGGAAGGTATTATTTTCGTTGTACGTTCTGTGCAGGTCGATTATTTGAGTCCGGCCCGGTTCAATGAACAACTACAAGTGAGTGCAAAGGTGAGTCTTGCTAAAAAAGCCAGTCTTACTTTTGAACAAGTCATTACGCGAAGTGATGATGTTTTATGCAAGGGCAGTGTTCGAATTGCCTGTTTGGATGCACAAACCATGCGTCCTAAAGCTATTCCTGAAACCTTATTTAGAGCAATTTTAGAGCACACAAGAAATGAATACTGATTTATCGATTTTCCATTTAGTTAAAGAAGCCAGCTTTGTTGTTCAATTCGTCATGCTGATATTATTATCGGCATCGGTGTCATCGTGGACATTTATTTTCTCCAAGCGCAAAGAACTCAATCGGGCGATTGAAATCACCGACGAATTTGAAGAACAGTTTTGGTCAGGTGTGGTATTGGCGGAACTTTATAGAAAGTTGGCTGCCAAGGATTTCGAACCAGAAGGCATTGAGAAAATATTTCTGGCCGGGTACAAAGAATTCTCCCGGATGCGGCAAGCCGGCAACGTAGAACCCGGTGTGCAGGTGGAAAGCGCGCAGCGGGTTATGCGTATCGAATTGTCGCGTGAATTGGAGCGACTCGATGAGCATTTAGCATTTCTTGCCACGGTCGGATCGATCAGTCCTTATATCGGTCTATTTGGCACGGTATGGGGCATCATGAATTCCTTCATGTCGCTGGGTAATGTCAAACAGGCGACTTTGGCGCAAGTTGCGCCGGGCATTGCCGAAGCCTTGATTGCAACAGCGATTGGCTTGTTCGCCGCGATCCCCGCCGTTATTTCCTATAACCGCTTTTCCACTCGACTGGACAGATTGACCGGTCGATATGAGTTATTTGTTGAAGAATTCGTCGTATTGTTGCAAAGGCAGGCACACCAAAAATGAGCGCGCCACAAATGGGTAGAAAAAATGGGCGCCGAAAGCCCATGGCAGAGATCAATGTGGTTCCTTACATTGACGTAACTTTAGTGCTGTTAATCATCTTTATGATCACCACTCCGATGTTGCAAACCGGTGTGCAAGTCGAGCTTCCGCAAGCCGAGTCCGCCACCGTGGAATCGGAAGGCGATAATTTGCCGGTTGTTGTGTCGATTAATGAACAGAGCCAATATTTTATTACCATTGATGACAAAGAGCCTGAGCTGGTACAGCCGGAAGAAGTCGAAGCCCGGGTGATGGCGGTATTAAGCCAGAAACCCAAAACGCAGGTTCTGATCGGGGCTTACAAGGGCATTGATTATGGTGTCGTGGTTACGCTGATGGCGGGATTAAAAAATGCCGGCGTGTCCAGCGTGGGTTTAATGACCAAGTCGGGCGAACAATAGATTTCGATGGATAGTAATAAAAAGAAATTTTCATGGCCAATCATTCTGGCCTTGGCTTTGCATCTTACGATTCTAGGCCTGTTCGCCTTAAGCGCCTTATTCAAACCTGATAAAACGGAATCGGAAGCCGCGCCTGAAATTATTCACGCTGAAATTGTCGATGAAAGCAAGGTTAAGAATCCGGCTGAGGTAACCGCCGAGCCTGTGAAGCCGGCTGAAAGTCCGGTTGAAGAGAAAATAAAGCCGGAAACGGAAGCTAATCAGGAAGCCGAACGAGCAATCGAGCAGGCGAAAGCAGAAAAAATGAAGGCCGAAGCCAAACAAGCTGAAGCCGCCAAAGCAAAAGCCGAAGCTGCCGAGCAAGCCAAGGCTGAAGCCAAACAGGCCGAAGCCGCCAAAGCGAAAGCCGCAGCCGCCGAGCAAGCCAAGGCTGAAGCCAAACAGGCCGAAGCCGCCAAAGCGAAAGCCGAGGCTGCCGAGCAAGCCAAGGCCGAAGCCAAACAAGCCGAAGCCGCCAAAGCGAAAGCCGAGGCCGCCGCACAAGCCAAGGCCGAAGCCAGACAGGCCGAAGCCGCCAAAGCGAAAGCCGCAGCTGCCGAGCAAGCCAAGGCCGAAGCCAAACAGGCTGAAGCCGCCAAAGCAAAAGCCGAAGCTGCCGAGCAAGCCAAGGCTGAAGCCAAACAAGCCGAAGCCGCCAAAGCGAAAGCGGAAGCTGCCGAGCAAGCCAAGGCCGAAGCCAAACAGGCCGAAGCCGCCAAAGCGAAAGCCGCTGAGCAAGCTAAAGCCGAGGCAAAGCAAGCTGAAATAGCCAAAGCAAAAGCCGAGGCCGCCGCACAAGCCAAGGCCGAAGCGGCTAAAGCGAAAGCAGCAGAACAAGCGGAAGCCGTCAAAGCGAAAGCCGAGGCAGAAAAAGCAGAAGCGGCCAAAGCGAAAGCAGCTGCAGAAAAAGCCGAAGCCGCCAAAGCGAAAGCGGCAGCAGAACAAGCGGAAGCGGCCAAAGCAAAAGCGGCGGCAGAAAAAGCAGAGGCCGCTAAAGCGAAAGTTGAAGCAGAGCGGGCTGAAGCCGCCAGAGTTAAAGCAGAAGCAGAAAGGGCTGAGGCAGCAAGAATGGACGCAGAGCAGGCGAGAATGGATGCGGAACAAGATCAGTTGGCGATAAAAACAGCCGCCGCTGCCATTCGGCAAAAAGTGGCCCAGAGCTGGATTCGACCGGTTTCTGCCACAGAAGGTTTAAAGTGTACAATTCAGGTCAGATTGATGTCCGATGGCACGGTGATTGATGCCGTGGTAGTTACTTCCAGCGGCGATGCGATTTTTGATCGCTCAGCGGAAAATGCTGTCCACAAAGCATCGCCACTTCCGGTACCTAAAGATAAGGAGCTGTCGGCTAAAGAATTTAAGTCATTTAAATTTTTGTTTGATCCGGATCGTTCCAGGTAATCAGAAACAAGGTATTATCAGCACAAAGATGTCGTTGAAGAATATTAACGTCAATCATTTAATGGTCTTTTTTCAGTTAAATTACTGAGGTAAACAAGTGAGTTTTTTTAGAAAAATTTTGTTGATTGGTCTGGTTAGCTTCTATGTGCCAAGTAGCTATGCAGAGATGACGATTGAAATTACCGAAGGTATTGAGAGCGCATTGCCTATTTCAGTCGTTCCTTTTGGTATGCAAGGGGCATCCGGCGTCCCGGTTGATGTTAGTTTTGTCGTTGATGCGGATTTGGGCCGTAGCGGTTATTTTAAAACGCTGGATAAGCAAAGTATGCCTGCTAAACCCAGCACTGCGGAGGCTGTTCAGTTTAAGGACTGGCAGGCTTTAGGCCAGAATTATCTGGTTATCGGTCAGGTGATTGAAGACCACGGCCAGTATAATGTTCAGTTTCAGCTGTTTGATGTCTATAAGGGCGAACAACTGATGGGCTACCGAATGACATCATCGGCGGCCGAGCTGCGTAGAACGGCTCATCATATCAGCGACCTTATTTTTGAGAAACTAACCGGTAAAAAAGGTGTTTTCAGCGGCCGTATTGCTTACATTACCAGCAGCAGACAGGGCAAACAAAGTACCAGTAAACTTCAAGTTTCAGATGCTGACGGCTTTAATGCGCAAACCATAGCTTCATCTGTAGAACCCTTGATGTCTCCAGCGTGGTCGCCTGATGGTAGAAAAATAGCCTACGTGTCATTTGAGAAAAAGTCAGCCGCAATTTATATCCAGACCTTGGCTACCGGAGAGAGAGCGAGAGTTGCCGAATTCCCCGGTATCAATGGCGCACCTTCCTGGTCGCCCGATGGAGCAAAGTTGGCTTTGACGTTATCTAAAGATGGCAGTCCCGATATTTACATATTAAATCTGGTGACGCGATCTTTAACTAAACTGACTAAAAGTTTTGCGATTGATACTGAGCCAACCTGGTCTCCTGATGGCAGTCATATTGTTTTTACCTCGGATAGGGGTGGGAAGCCACAGTTGTACATTATGTCGAGCCAAGGTGGAGAGGAAAAAAGGCTAACATTTTCAGGGAATTATAATGCCAGAGCCAGTTTTTCACCGGACGGCAAAAGTATAGCCATGGTCCATGGAAATGGCAGCGATTATCGTATTGCCGTTATGGATATGGCGACCAAGTCGGTTAATGTGATTACTGACGGTCGATCGGATGAATCCCCAAGTTTTGCACCGAATGGCAGTATGATTTTGTATGCTTCCCGAAAAGGTAGTGCAGGTTACTTATCGGCCGTATCATTGGATGGTAAAATGCAACAGAAGCTGGTGTTTGACAGCAGTGAAATTCGCGAACCGGCGTGGTCACCCTAGTTCGGTTGGGCATAACACGATTTTTTGAATTAATAGATTACTTTTTGGAAATTAAAAATGAAATTGAATAAAACAGTATTGGCATTGGCAATAAGCGCGGTAATCCTATCGGGTTGTAGTGAAGATGAAAAAGATGCGAGTCTTACTGACGGCACTCAAAATGCTGCCAGTGGTATCAACGACGCATCAACCAGCGGTTTAAATAATGGATCAGGCTTATCCGGGTCGGAAATGAATGCTTCGGGAATGTATCCCAATGCCGGTATAGGCCCTGAATTCAGCGATCCGAACAACCCGCTGTCAAAAAGCACTATCTATTTTATGCTGGACAGCAGCCAGGTTCAGGATGATTTTGTTCCAGTCATTGCAGCTCATGCACAATATTTGGTGGCACATCCCGGTCAACGCGTCGTCATGGAAGGTCATGGCGATGAGCGTGGTTCACGTGAGTACAACATTGCATTGGGTGAGCAGCGCGCAAAATCCATAGCAAGTATGATGAAGGTTCAAGGTGTTGCTGACGGTCAGCTAGAAGTTGTCAGTTACGGCGAAGAAAAGCCTGCATCATTAGGTCATGACGAAGCATCCTGGGAGCTTAATCGTCGCGTTGAGTTAGTTTATCAAGGCAAATAAATGAAAGCTCGTCTTATCACGTTGCTGTGTGCTTGCAGCGCTGTCCATGCAGAATCGTTACCGCCCGTTATTGATAATTCAATGTATCCGGCGGGTGAGGTTAGTGCTGCAAAGCCTTCATCGACTAATGCGCTGTATGAGATGATGGGGCGACTGGAGCAATTGCAAGGCGAAGTGCAGCAGCTTACCGGCAGGCTGGAAGAGCAGGCAAATCTTATTGCCGAGATGAAAAAGTCTCAAAGCACGATGTATTCCGATTTTGATGAGCGGATGCAAAGACTTGAGAAAAAAACTGAGGGCGTTAAGCCATCGGCGGCTGAAACTCCACCAACGCAAGATGGCTCCGTTGGAAGCGAAGCTAAGGTGGGCGAGCCGACAGTTGCGGCTTCGGTCGCAGCTCCAGAGGTTAAACAGCCTCCTGTGCAAAAACAGGCGGCTGTTCAAGCATCAGGTGAAGCTTCCGCTCCTGTAGGCGATGAAAAGCAGCAATATCAACAAGCGTATGAGGCACTTAGAAATGGACATAACGCTCAGGCAATTGCTGAATTCAATGCATTGCTGGGTAAAAATCCAAAGGGCGAATATGCGAATAATGCCCAATATTGGTTAGGTGAGGCCTATAGAGTTAATCAGGATATTGATTCAGCGCGTAAAGCTTTTAGTAGCGTGATTGAAAATTATCCTGGCAGCTCCAAAGTGCCGGATGCTTTGTTGAAGTTGGGCACTATCGAGGTTGAGCAAAAAAATCCAGTTAAAGCGCGTGAATATTTAACGCGCGTTACCGTGGATTTCCCCAGCTCGACAGCCGCCCGCCTGGCCGCAAAGAAATTACTGTTACTTGATGATGTTAAACAATAGTTGTGAGTTCATTACGCATAACTGAAATTTTTCATTCGTTACAGGGCGAGTCGAATACGGTAGGTCTGCCCACCGTATTTATTCGACTCACCGGTTGTCCATTAAGATGCGTTTATTGCGATACGGCCTATGCTTTCACCGGCGGTGAAAAAATAGGAATTGATGCAGTCATTGCGCAAGCTGAACAGTATGGAACGCCGTATATTACTGTAACCGGTGGCGAACCTTTGGCGCAGCCGGGCTGTCTTGAGTTAATGACTAAGCTCCTCGATAAAGGCTATGTCGTTTCGCTTGAAACCAGCGGAGCGCTTGATGTGTCGAAAGTTGATCAACGCGTTGTTAAAGTCATGGATCTTAAAACCCCCAGTTCGGGTGAATTAAGCAGAAACTGTTATCAAAATATCGAATATCTAACCGCAAAAGACCAAGTTAAATTTGTTATCGGTAATGACAGTGACTACGACTGGTCAAAGTCCATTTTAACAGAATACGATTTGCCTAATCTTTGTGAAATATTGTTTTCACCGGTGATGGGGCAGCAAAACCCAACCGAGCTTGCCGAAAAAATTCTAAAGGACAGGTTACCTGTTCGCTTTCAACTTCAACTACATAAAATACTTTGGGATGACGCCCAAGGTAAGTAAACCGACATGCAAAAAAAAGCCATCGTCCTGCTATCCGGCGGATTAGATTCAATTACCGTACTTGCTCTTGCGAAAAAGCAGGGATTCAAATGTTATGCCTTAAGCTTTGATTACGGTCAGCGGCATAATGCCGAGCTAGTAGCGGCAGCGCAGATAGCCGCAGATTATCAAGTCGAAGATCATAAAATCATCAAACTGGGTTTAAGCTCGATTGGCGGTTCTGCGCTGACCGACGAGCACATTGCCGTGCCTCACTCTCCACAAGACGGCATACCGGTAACCTATGTGCCGGCAAGAAATACGATTTTCCTGTCCTTTGCCTTAGGTTGGGCGGAAGTTTTAAAATTAAACGACATCTTTATCGGTGTTAATGCCGTGGATTATTCCGGCTATCCTGATTGCAGGCCTGAATTTATCAAAGCGTTTCAGCAATTAGCCAACCTGGCCACTAAGGCCGGTGTAGAAGGTGAGCATTTCGTGATACATACCCCTCTAATCGCGCTGAGCAAGGCGGAAATCATTAAGCAGGGCATTGAGTTGGGTGTGGATTATCAGCGCACAGTGTCCTGTTATTCCGCCGATGAGCAAGGTCGTGCTTGCCAAGTTTGTGATGCCTGTCGCCTAAGAAAAATCGGATTTACTGAGGCAGGAATAAAAGATCCGACACGGTATCAAATAAGCTGAAAAAAAACTTGCCAAGATCAGATTAATCAGTATAATAGGCAATCTTTGTTGGGTCGTTAGCTCAGCCGGTAGAGCACCGCACTTTTAATGCGATGGTCGCGCGTTCGAATCGCGCACGACCCACCACCAAAGATATATGAATCAACCAGTTAGACTTTTCGGTCAACTGGTTTTTTTATGCCCGTCGTTAAAGTTTCCACATTCTTTCCACTTTCATTTATTCTCGCCAACGGGTTAAGCTGAATCGCTTGAATCAAGCAGTCAGGCGACAGGTGAGAATACTTCGCTGTAATATTCAAACTCGAATGCCCAATATCTTTTGAAGAGCAACAATGTTGCCGCCATTCATAATAAAGTGGCTGACGAAAGTATGGCGGAGAATATGAGCCAGTTGTGCAGCATGACTTTGCACAGCACGGTAACCGGAAAAGTCTTCTGTTGCTCTCGAATAAATCCGTATTTTATTGGAGTTCTTTCGCCAAGAAGACTGTGGTCTTTTTACCCTAAAAGGGCACCATGTAATATTTTGTGCTCCATCCGCAATTGTTCAATTTTTTTACCTAAGTGGGGTAATTCGTCTTGATCAGTCAGGTTCATTACTCATGTTTACTGCTCGCTGATGACATTATAAAAAGTGTCCTGTTTAATTAAACCATTTCAGTACTGGAATGGATTGACAGCTTGGACACAAGAATCAATGCAGCTGGTGAAGTTCCAGTCGGCGTAATTTCGGTGCCAGTTTTGCTGTCGCAGCAACGACAGTCAGCGTCATCACACCACCGAAAACTACCGATGGCACCAGCCCCATCAAGCGCGCCGCAATACCCGATTCAAACGCTCCCAGCTCGTTGGATGAGCCGATAAATATACCGTTGATAGCGGAAACCCGGCCGCGCATGGCATCGGGTGTCGCCAGCTGCAGGATGGTCGTGCGCATGACCACAGATACTCCGTCGCAAACACCGGAGAGTATCAACAGCAGCCCGGCAACCCAGAAGTTTGTTGATATGGCAAAGCCTATCATACAGAATCCGAACCCTGCCACGGCTGCCAGTAGCCAGCGTCCGGCATACAGGTTGATCGGATGGCGGGCGAGCAATAATCCTGTCATCACGGCACCGATTGCCGGGGCGGCACGAAGAATACCAAGCCCTTGAGGACCGTAATGAAAGACATCGTGAATAAACGCAGGCAGCATGGAAACCGCGCCCCCGAACAGCACGGCAAACATATCCAGCGACTGCGCGCCCAAGATGATCTGGTTGCTGAACACGAAGCGCAGTCCTTCAGCGATGCTGGTGAAGATAGGCGCGCTTGCCGCCGGAGGAGGCTCCTCGACGCGTAGCGACAGCAGGGCCACTGCGGCAACCAAACACAGGCCGGCGGCGACGCCATAGGCGGCAGTCTTGCCCGCCCATCCGACCAGGATGCCGCCTAACGCAGGTCCGACTACGAGTCCGAACTGGAACACGGAACTGCCGATTCCCGAAGCCCGGGCATATTGGTCACGCCGTAAAACCAGGGCAAACATCGCGCTATACGATGGGCCGATAAACGCCCGCGCCACCCCGGTAAAGGCGATAGAGCCGTAAATCCACCACGAAGGATTGCCGCCTATCCAACCTGCCGATACGGCTGTCAACGTCAGCGCGGTGAAAAATAGCATCAGGCAGGCGAGCACGCCGAACAGGCGGCGAGAATAGTGATCTATCGCATAACCTGCAAATAGCGCGCAACAGAAGTAGGGGATGACCTCGGCCAGTCCGACTAAACCCAGCGCAAATGTGTCATGCGTCAGTTCGTAAATGTGCCAGCCTACTACGATCGCCATTACTTGGTAGGCGAGAACGATTAGGACGCGAAAAGATAGCAGCTTGAGAAAGGGATTGGGTTTAACAAAAAATTGCATGAATGTCCGATGATTAATAGCGGCCTGCCTGAGTAGGACAATTGAGTCAAAGTAGATGCTAAGTGTACCGTCTTCTTTGCGGACAGTAATCCTGATTATGGAAAATGCCAGCTTTTCGATTACTTACTGATGTTACGCAATAGCTAAGAAATTTTCACCACGAAGACACGAAGGACACGAAGAAAATATAAAACTTTGTGTTCTGCGTGGTTTATCAATCAATCTGCTGGCGCCCTAATTGACTGAATATGTGGCTTCTTGCCTAAGTTGATGCGTAGGGGGAGCGGCTAAAGTCAACTCTACAACAAACAATGATGTTTCAACGTGAAAGCAATATAAAAACATGAAACTTCGTGCTCTTCGTGTCTTCGTGGTGGTGTTATCTGGCTTGCGTAACATCAGTTACTTATAAAATGTACAGCGATTTGGCGGATTTCCTCCCAATGATTTTATATATTTTGTTTTGAATAAAATCGTTTTACCAAATATAAGCACTCGCCATTTTTCCCATTATTTCAAATTCAAACGCTTTTTTTGCCGCAGTACCGGCGACGCCATAGCAAACGTGTAAGGGCAATAAGTGTTCAGCTCTTGGGTGGCAGTATCTTGCAGCAGGGGTGCTATCCCAGTTTTTCAACCTTTGCTTCCGCTGCTCTTCAGTAAGCCGGCTATTAGAGCAGGTATCAATAAGCCACTGCTCGAAGGACTCATTCATGGCTCGGGTTTCTTTTGTCGATGGCTCAAAAAATTCTTTGAGATTATGGAATGAAAACCCGGAACCAATAACAAGAACGTTATCTTTTCTCAAATCAGCTAAGGCCTTGCCAATCCGGATATGCTCTTCGGGTTGCAAGCTATTGACCAGGGATAATTGAACACAGGGAATGTTTGCCTCCGGATACATAAGCTTTAACGGCACAAACAAGCCATGATCAAAACCGCGCCGGCCGTCAAGTTTTGCTTCAATACCGGCTCTTCCCAAGAGATTGAAAATCTTATTCGCCAGCTCAGGCGAGCCCGGTGCAGGATACTCGATTTCATAGGATTCTTTGGGAAATCCATAATAATCATATATTAATGCAGGAGATGCCCCGCTGGTAATGGTTGGTTTACTCTCTTCCCAATGCGCGCTAATGACTAAAATAGCGCTCGGCTTTGCAAGCGTTTGCGCAACCTCTCTAATAATATTGATCATGTTCTGGTGGCCTTTATCTCCAAGTAAGGGTAAAGGACCTCCTCCATGAGAAAGGTACACAACAGAACTGGGTAAAATATTTGATTCGCTGTTCATGGTTGCTTGGCCAATGTGCGTATTACTGTGATCGCCTCGGTTACCCAGATGATACTTGTGTCCTGTATGCAGGTAAGCGTCTCAAATCCACGATGAGGGCGGTCTGGAAAGTCGGCGATGAATCGTTACGACGCGCGAGTGGGCGAGTCGTACGCCTTAACGACGATAACAGTAATTCCTGTTACCGTTGTTTATTTCTATTCTGATATGGGGCTTTAACCAAAAGTTTATTCCTTGACGGCTTCAACGGCAATGGTAAGGGTAACCTCGTCACTGACGTTAGGCGCGTACTTTCCCATATTGAAGTCTGTACGCTTAACGACTGCGGTTGCGTTCGCACCGCAAGCGTCCTTTTTCAGCATCGGGTGCGGCATGCACTGAAACGATGTCACATCGAGCGTGACCGGTTTGCTGATACCTTTAAGCGCCAGGGTGCCATCGACTGAAACGATCTTTTCGCCATCGAAGTTGACTTTGTTGGAGGTGAAAGTGGCGGTGGGATACTGGGCGGTGTCGAGAAAATCTACGCCCTGAATATGTTCATTGAATAAGGGATAGCCGGTATCAACCGAAGTGGTGGCAATGACGACATTGACCAAGCCTGTTTTCGCCTCGCGATCGATAACGATGTTGCCGGAGGTCTTGTCGAAGCGGCTTAACTGCGTCGAAAAGCCAAAGTGGCTGTAGGAAAAACGTGGATAGGTATGGGTGTTGTCGATGACATAAGTTTCCGGCGCGGCCAGGGCTGGCGTTGAAATGGCTGCTGTCAGGATTAAAAGGGTAATGCGTTTCATGGTGTTGTTCCCTATAAAGGTAGTGATAAAAAAGACGACAATATGTTTTGACTAGCGAAAAAGTGAACCTTGATCCGGATTTCTTTGGCAACAGCGCTAAAGCCGGACCGAATGCACTTGCCGCCCCCCTCATGCCGCCAATGCGGTGAGTCGTAGTTTGGCTCCGGTCAGTGCCGCTTCCTTAGCCGTCTCGCCCCTATTGAGTCCTTCGGCATAAACGAACTCGGTATTGTCTATGCCGAGAAAGCCTAAAAAGTCGCGCACATAGTTTGTCTGGCTGTCCAGTGGCGTACCCGCGTAGATTCCGCCCCGTGCTGCGAAAACATAGACCTTCTTGCCGGTTAGCAAGCCCTCCGGTCCATTTTCGGTATAACGGAAGGTTACTCCGGCGCGGGCAATTTGGTCAAAGTAGGCCTTTAACGTCGAAGGGATGCCGAAGTTATACATCGGTAGACCGATGACTATAATCTGCGCTTGTTTGATCTCTTCGATCAGCGCATCCGATTCGGCGACATAGGCTTGTTGTTCCGGTGTTCGCGTTTCGGGCTGTGCAAAGAAAGCCAAAACCCGCTGGGCATCCAGGTGAGGTATGGCGTCATGTGCGAGATCGCGGACGATCACCTGTGCGTCCGGTTCATTCGCTTGCCAGGCGGTGACGAACTGATCGGCGAGCTGGCTGGACTGACCGCCGGAAGAGAAAATGCTCGAGTTAAGTTGTAATAGGGTTGTCATGGTATTTCTCTAATCATTGAAAGTGAAGCTATTAGACTTCTTGTTGAAGTGATAAAAAAGTATAATAATTTGCTGTTAATGGTCTAAAAATCAGATAGGTTTCGATGTTTCCCCACATTACCCTTGAGCAATGGCGCTCGTTGATCGCAGTTGTAGACGCGGGCGGTTACGCCCAGGCTTCGGAATCACTGCACAAGAGCCAATCTGCAGTCACCTATGCGGTACAAAAAATAGAGTCCTTACTGGGCGTGAAAGCATTCGAGATTCAAGGACGCAAGGCGATCCTCACGCCGACCGGGCAGATGCTCTATCGGCGTGCGCTGGCGTTAGTGGACGAAGCCAATGATCTGGAGCAAGCCGCCCACGCGCTGTCGGCTGGCTGGGAGGCGGAAATACGTATCGCCGCTGAAATCCTCTTTCCCTCTCGACTGTTATTAGCTTGCCTGAATCGTTTTGGGCAGGAAAGTCCCGGCACGCGGCTCGAATTAATTGAATCGGTGCTCGGTGGAACTTCGGATGCGCTGCTAAAGGGAGAGGCCGACTTGGTGATTTCTCCCCAACTGCCGCCAGGGTTTCTGGGGGATCCCTTGATGCGAATACGGTTGCGCGCAGTGGCCCATGCCGATCACCCTTTACATCATTATGACCGGGAACTGACCTATCGGGATCTGCGCGCATATCGCCATGTGGTGGTGCGTGATTCGGGCGCCAATCGTGACCGACGCACAGCGACAGTTGAAGTGGATCAGCGATGGACGGTGAGTCAGGTCGCCACATCAATCCAGGCCGTCTGTATGGGATATGGATTTGCCTGGCTGCCGGATGAGCACATCCGCGAAGAGCTGCGGACCGGGACGCTTCGACCGCTACCCTTACGGGAAGGCGGTACGCGCGAGGCGTCGCTCTATCTGATTCTAGCCAATCCTGACTTTGCAGGTCCCGGAGTAAGGCGTCTGGCGGAGATCATCAGGGAATCGGTTGGATCGGAGTATTTTTTTAAGATGGAGTAAATCTTTGAAGATTTTGTTCGTGTATTTTGATTTGTCTTGATCCAGGCAACAGGCCTGCTGGGCTTTAAAGCTTTGAGCTTCTCCAGGAAATCGAACAGGGCCTGCTCATGCGGTCGGTGTTACCCCAAGGCACGCCAAGTTAGCCGCGAGGAAAAGTCAATCGTCAACCTCAGTTATGGCACTCATGGACGTAATTAATGTTCTTGTCGCGCCGTTATCTACCGGTCTTTTGTAAACGACCTGAAGCGTTACTCATCAATAGTCGAACCGGCTTTCAGGCGATATGAGACAGAGTCCACGGCTCTTTTTTGGATTTGTTCTACCAGTTCCATGATTTGCTGATCCAGCATGAATCGCAGTTCCCATTCCATTGCGAGGTCGGCCGGCAAGCTGTCGATACGGTGATGTTCGGTGTAGCTTTGTTTCAGTAGCGCGTGGATGTCGGCAGCCTCAGTCCGGGTCTCCTGTTGCCGGCCTTGCAGCACCAGTGCCGCATTCTCCAGAGCGCTTGTCAGCGCCGCATCGAAAGCTCGGCTATGTTCTTGCAGTTCATCGGGAAAGCTGCTGAATTGTTGACCGCTTAGCAAGCGATAGCGCCGCCGAATCTGTAGCAAGCCGGACAAGTTGCCTGCGGCTTCAATAACCGCACGCAGCGCCGTTCTTTCGTTGACTTTGTAGGTCAATCTTGCATCCGGCTCCAGTACCGCGTGAATCACCAAATCCTGTGCAGCAGCCAGATCTTTTTCAGCCGACAAGCGCAATGGTAAGGTAGATTTAAGCATCAGGCTCAGGTCCGGCAACCGGGTTGTGAACTTGGCGAGTGTGTGCAGTGCCGCCGTGGTATGGTGACGGGCAAGTACAATCGAACGCCGCGGCCATAGCGCATAGTCGAGTATTCCCATCACGACGATGCCCAGCAAAATACCGATAACCCGGTCACGCGGCAGATACAGATCGGTGACCGGGCCGAAATCATGTAAAACGAACATCGCGAACGAAAACCCGAGTTGCCTGCCCATGTAAGCGATACGTTCACTGCCGGAGGAAATCCAGGCCGCAATGGCCCACACCGGAGCCGTTGCAAGCGCAAAGCCGGCGATGGTGTCGAGCTGGGACTGGAACATCAGCACGTAAAAGTAGGCGCAGAGTCCGCCCAGGATAGCGCCCGACACCCGCAATATCGATAGCCGGTAGTCGGCGCCGAGACTGGTTTGTGCCGCAACCAGGCAGGTGGGTATGGCGGTGTTGATGTCCGGCCAGCCCAGGCTTTCAACGATCAGGGTGCAGAGTATGGCGCCCAGGGAAAATTTAATCCCGAATTGCAGGCTGTCGGCATGCGTCGCCCAGAAATCATAGCCGAACCAGGCGGGTAACCCGTCATCTGCTTCATTACTGTCGGTTTCGGCCTCTAGGGTTTTAATTTCAGGCGCTGCTGCCGGTTCATGCAAGTTATGCATCAAACCGGCGGTACGTTGCAGCGCACGCCAAATGGCGGTTAACAGCGAAGGGTTGGTTTGCGAATAACTGCGCAGCACTTCATCGGTCAGCAGCGTCTCTATTTGTCCGGAAACATCGCGCGATTCTTCCACGCCTTGCCGCAATGTTGCACAGGCGCTTTGCAGAGCCAGGTAGACATTTAATTTTTCCTGATTCATCGGTTGAGCGCGATACTCTGCCGTCAATACCTGATCCAGCCAGATGGCCATCTGCCGTAAACCGTCGATTTCAAGCAGCAGGGCACGATAAGTATCATGCCGTCCATGCATCGAGGGATGTATCAGTTCCGCGTTGGACAGCAGCCCCAGTATTTTGCTGAAGCTGCCGGCGCTGGAAAATTTTGAGATGACCCGCTTATGGATATTCACGCCGCTGTCGGCCAAGCGCGCACTGAAAATGTATTCCACTGCCGCCAGTTGATCAGCGATACTCGTCTTCAGTTGTTTGAGCGGGTCTTGCGGCTTGATGGTCAGGTGCACCACCGTCCAGGATCCAATCGCCAGTACGCCAATGATCGGGATATTCCACAAGGCGTTGTAGATGCCTTGAGCGGGAGTGCTTGGGCTATACAGCACCGCCACCGAATACCAGAGGGCGATGCCGGTAGGCCAGGCGATCAGGCGGGCATGAAACAGGGCGACAGCCAGTATTATGAAAGACAGGGGGAGCAACAGCCAGGCGTCATTGCCGGCAAACATAAGCGTAAACACCGACACCAAGGTGGTGACGATGATATACCCCAGCTGGCGCAGTCCGAACGCCAGCGATTGACCGGCATTCGCATACGCGTCGTAACTCAAGCATATCAGCAGTGCGATCGCTCCCAATGGCGGCACGTGCAGGGTTTGGCTGACCAGGGCAATGGTCATCGCAACGATGAACAGGCGGAATGCGGCTACGCGCCGTTCTGGAAAGTCTCTGAGTTCAGTCTTCAGGAATTGCGTCAGGCCGGTCCCGAACCAAAGTCTGCTTCGCTTTTTGTTCAGAGCGGAAGCGTGCTGCGTGTCGCCGTGGTTCATTGCGGAATCCGGGCTTTGCTTTCTCCTTCCTCAGTGGCAGGCGAAAGCCCCGGAATTTCGGCGGGCCGATCCAGGACGGTGACAAAGGCGGTCATGCCCATGCGCAACGGGTGTTCGGGGTCGCGTTCGTGTATCTCGATCCGCACCGGGAAGCGGGATGCCAGAATGACCCAGTTCAGGGTGCGCTGAACCTCCGGCAGAACCCCTTGCTGCTTGATATTGTCGGGATAATTGGCCCAACCGATGCCGGTCACCACCCCCCGGTAGCGTTTTCCCGGATAACCGATGAGGAATACGTCGGCTTCCTGACCTGGGCGGATGGACTGTAGATAAGTTTCTTTGAAGTTGGCGATGGCATACCAGTGGCGGTCATCGACCAGGGCGAACATTTGCGTTCCGGTCTTGGCGTATTCGCCTTCGCGTGTGTTCAGGTTGGTGACGTAGGCATCGAAAGGCGCACGCACCGAACAGTATTCGACGTCCAGTTCGGCGGCGGCAACGACCGCTTTGGCCGCTTCGATGCGGGCATTGACGTTGCCGACCTGGGCGATCAACGATACGGCGCGGCGGCTATCGCTTTTGGCTTCGTCTATCGCGCTCCGGGCAGAAAGCTCCTTGGCATGCGCGTCCGCCAGTTCAGCGCGGGATGCGGCATACTTGGATTTGGCCTGCTTGAGCTGGTCTGCCGTTACGTATTGTTTCTCCGCCAAGGGCTCAAGGCGTTCCTCATAGCTATGCAGATATTCATCCTCGGCCTCAATCCTGCTGACTTCAGCCTCGGCGGCGGCGCGTTGGTGTTCCAGCCGTTCGATGGCCAGCTCGGCGGAGCCGCTGGAGGCGCGCCGTGAATCCACCTCTTTTTCGGCCACCAGCAATTCCGCCTTGGCTTGGGCCAGTTTGGCCTGATAGGGGCGGGGATCGATCACATACAGCAGATCGCCCTGCTTGACGTACTGATTGTCTTCAACGTGCAATTCCACGATACGGCCGCTCACTTCGGGCGCGATGCCGACGATGTTGGCCCGCACCATCGCATCGTTGGTGCGGGGATGCTGATAGTTGATGTGCCAGACCAGCGCCCCGGTCACGAGTGCGCCCAGCACGATTAACGTTCCGATGATGCGTCCCAGCATCATGCGGTGTTTAAAATTTATAGCGTGATTATCAGTTTGACTGTTTTCCATGATGGACGGCACCCGTGTTTACGTCGAGTAAAATAACAACCAGATAACAAAAGTGCATAGCGCCCACAGACTCGGCGCAATCAACAGCGGCGGCCCCAGGTACGGCGCCAGCCGGTGTCGCACCAATTGCCACATCAGTACCATGCTTGCCATCAGTCCGGCAAGGATACAGATGATCCAGGCAGGCCAGAACGAACCCTGAATACTCAGCATCGGGTCGCAAGCTGTCAGAAAAAACGCAAAAATAACCGGGAAAGCCGTTTTTCGTAATCTCGTTATGAAGGTCATAATTTGCGCCTGAGCGGAGAAACTGAACTTAAATAATTTTCGTATGACCATTGGATTTATTTTTGGCGACGTTTTTTTAAGATTGATCAGGTCATTAATAAATCTTTAAGTTGTAAAAATTAAAGGCATTAACTAAAGTGTAGCTGATCAGGATTCTGGTATTTGAAGCCCCTATTGTCAACCAACTCATACAAGTTTCCGAAAATAGGGACATTCTGCAACTCAATTGACGTTTGAATAAGGTGGTTTAAATTTGCAAAAGTTGCGGCGCAGTCAGTGCGATAACTTGCTAACATTGTTGTCCTATCTGCCGCGACGTATAAGCCGAGTGATTATGCCGGCCGCGATGGCATTGACAGCTTGCATGCCGCCGAGCGCGGTGCAGTTTGATGAACCCTATGCGGCGGCTCCGGCCGACCATGCCGTTGATTGGCATGATTACCGGACCAAGACCACAATCGGCACGCAGCAGCCCCCGCTATCCAGCCGTTCGCATGAAGAAAGCCCGGTCGATACCAAGCTAACCTACGACCTGCCTGCGTTGGTCGATCTGGCCTTGCACGCTAACCCGGAAACAAGAGTTAGCTGGGAGGAGGCGAAAGCCGCCGCCGCTCGGCTCGAAATGAATCGCAGTGCCTGGTACCCGACTCTGACAGCTATGGCGTTCGGGCAATATTTCAAAAATAGCTTCCCCATTCCCGGTGGCGCGTTGGTAAGCCATGGTTACTCCTCTTTGGGCAGTTTGAATTTGGCATGGACATTGTTCGATTTCGGACGCAGGGAAGCCATGGTCGATGCGAGCGCACAGCGCTTGAGCGCCGCTAATTTTGCCTTCAACCGCAAACATCAGGAAATTGCCTATCGGGTTGCAACCGGTTTTTTTGCCTATCAGGCCGCCCTGGCCAAGGTAACGGCGGCGGAGCAAACATTTGAGGCCGCAAGGGCCGGTTCCGCTTCGGTTCAGGCGAAACTCGAAAAAGGTCTGGCGACACGCCCCGATTTATTGCTGGCGATTCAGGAGCAGGCGAAAGCCAGTTATGACCTGCAAGATACACGCAGCTCGGTGATTCAGACACATGCCGATTTGACTTCGAGCTTGGGTATTTCGCCTTCTTATTCGTTGCAACTGATAGACTTAAACAAGCTGCCTTTACCGGCAGGACTGGTGCAGTCGGTCGAAAAAATTGTCGATCAGGCATTGGAGCAACGCCCCGATCTGATGGCGCGCCTTGCCGAATTACGTGCGCGCGAAGCCGAAGTGAAGAAGGCCAGGGCCGAATTCTGGCCCAAGTTTTCCCTGGGAGGCAGTCTCGGCAATCAAGCCTGGAGAAATGTGCATACCAATCCACCCGGTAATGAAAGTTATTCGGCAAGCAATGGGGTCGGTACAGCGATGCTGAGTGTGGAATGGACCTTGTTCGATGGCTTTGAGCGCAGCAATGCCGTGCATGAAGCAGAGGCCAGGAAAGAGGCTTCCAAGGCCCAACTTGAGGCCTTGCGTCTGGAAATTATGCGCGATATCTGGAAAGCCTATGCCGATACCAAAACCGCGTTGGAAAAACGCGAGTTTGCGTTAGCCTTGTTGAAAGCTGCCGAAGAATCCTATGCGGCCACACAAGAATCTTATACCCACGGCTTTTCCACGGTGATAGAGCTGCTTTCCGCGCAAAAGGATTTGGCGCGCGCCCGTTATACCGAAATCGACAGCCGAGCCAGCTTGCTGCGATCCGCAGCAACTCTGGTTTATGCTTCCGGCGGACAAAGCCGGAATGCAACGGATTAATTCTTCCAAGACCTAACGGTGCAGAAAAGCCGTTTGATGCTCGACCCAATGTTCTGACGCCGCATATAACTCAATGGATACACAGCGTAGCACCTGATGCACGCCAAAATAACAGCTATTGAAAAGCGCGTTTTTTAGGGTTTAGAGCGGGTTGCTCCACGGCTTTTCAGGAGACATCCAATTTGTAGCCGAATCCCCGGACAGTCTTGAGTAGTTTTAGCTCATAATCGTCATCGATTTTTCGTCTCAACTGGCGAATATAGACATCCACCACATTGGTCAATGGGTCGGCGCTGTAGCCCCATACCTGCTCCAGGATCCGGGTGCGGCTCAACACCTTGCCGGGCATGCGCATAAAGCATTCCAGCAAGGCGAATTCCTTCGGCGTTAGCTCGATCAGCGTTTCTCCACGTCTTACTTCATGGGTTTCGCCATTCAACAGGAGGTCGGCTACCTGCAGTTCTTTGGTTTCCAATTTGATCTCGCCGCTACGACGACGCATCAGCGCCTCGATTCGAGCCAGCAGTTCCTCAAATGCGAAAGGCTTGGTCATATAATCATCGGCGCCTGAGCGCAAGCCGGTCACCTTATCCTGCACGGTGTCCCTGGCCGTCAACATTAGAATCGGGGTGCTGACGCCGGCGTCGCGCAAGCGTTCGCAAACTTGTCGGCCGTTGAGATCAGGCAAGCCCAGGTCCAGAATAATGGCTTGAAACTTGCCCGCGCTACCCAGCGCTATCGCATCCAGCCCGTTACGGGCCACCTCCACGGCATAGCCTTCGGCCTTCAGGCCTCGTTGAACAAAATCGACAATCCGCTCATCGTCTTCCACTAGCAGAACTCGCATGTAACCGGTATCCATTAGATTAGTGTAGTTAAGTTATTTTTCATTTATCTGCTTGCTATCCTGTTCTATCGAAATCAGCGGGAGCGTTACTGTGAACGTCGAGCCTGAATTTTCAATGCTGGTTACTTTGATGCTTCCGCCGTGTGCTTTCAGGATCGACTTGGCCATCGGCAAGCCCAGCCCCTTTCCATCGTCCCGTGACGCCAGGGCATTCCGGCTGCGGAAATGGCGGTCGAAAATACGCTCCAAATCCTGTGCCGGTATGCCTATGCCTTGATCCGTGAGGCTGAAACTGGCCATTTCCCCGTCCACCCGTAAGGCGACCGCGATGTGTCCTCCCGGGGTCGAATATCGGCAGGCATTGTCGCCAAGAATGAACAGCACCTGTCGAAGCCGCTGTTTGTCGCCGCGCACCCACACCGGTTCGGTCGGCGCATCCAGGGACACCGAAATCGAGTTTTCCTCGGCCATCACTTGAAAATTCTCGGCGGCTCCGGCCACCAGGTCTGTCAGGTCCACGCTATCCCATTCAAATTGGAGATTGGCGGTTTCGGTACGGGCCAGAAACAACAGATCGTTGACGTATTTTCCCAATTGCATCGCCAGTTCGACGATGCGGTGCAAAGCATCCTTGTACTCTTCGGCTTCGCGATCCTGGCCCCGCAGAGTGACCTCCGCTTCCCCGCGAATGACGGTGATCGGGGTGCGCAGTTCGTGGCTGATGTCGGCTAAAAACTCTCGGCGCTCGTTGTCCATGCGTTTTAATTCTTCATTTAACTGATGAAGTTCGAAAGTACGTTCGGCCACTCTTTTCTCCAGCACGACGCGTCCTTCGCGCAGTTTATTTTGCTGAAGTCCCAGTTCCTGCGCCATTTGATTGAAATGGCTGGCAAGATAGGCGAATTCATCGCGGGTATCCAGAGAAATACGATAATCCAGATTGCCGGAGGCTATCTCGTCGGTGCCCTTCATCAGCGCTTCGATAGGCTTCCTGACGCCGCGAAGCAGTAATGCCCCGGACGTGAGGCTGAATATCGCCGCAGTCAATGATGCAAGGATGGCGATCCAACGCGATTGAGCTACCAAATCCTCCAGTTCTTGCTTGGCCTGTCCGGCCTTTTCTCGTTCGGCGTTGATCGCGGCATCGATCAGCGGCTGGAATTTTCCGTCGATTTCTTCTTCCGAGAATTTCGACAGCGCTTGCACCGCCATTTCATTCTTCCCTTGCTGACGCAAGCGCTCGACTTCGTCGAATCGATATTCGCTGGAATCGAGGAAGGCGGTGAAATGGGCAACTCTTTCCAGTTCGGCGGGTTTATCCTGCCAATCTTCAGTATGACTCTCTGCAATCGGTGTTTTTACTGCGGTATTTCTAAGCTCCTGCATTGCTTCGTAGAGACGATGTTTGGATGATTCCACACCGGCTTCCGCCGCCGGGCTGGCAGTGATCAGTCTATCCATCCGCTGTTTGAAGTGGCGATAAGCCTCCTGGGATAATCGTTCATAACGATCGAAAGCCTCATAGGCCATCTGGCTGCGCTGAAAATGCCGGGCAACTTGGTTCGACCCCCAATACAGTGCGAATCCTAATAACAAGACAAAACAGAACGAAACAACGATAGCAACAGCCAAGCGGAAACGAAACATGAGTTCTATTTTGCGTCGCCGCTTTCGTCCAGGTGTTTCTCCATGGATCTGATGGCTTCCAGTTTTTCGCGCAGTAGGCGGTTTTCATCCTTCTTCGATTCGGTTGTATCCTTCGACTCCGGCGCAGATTGGACTGTTTTTTGTTTATGTTCCAGCGTACCGGGTTTTCTCGACACATTTTGTAAACGTTTTAAGGCTTCGGTATGAATAGCGACAAGTCGCTGCATCCGTTCATCGGACAGGCTTCCGGGTGGGATAGCGTTTATCCCATCCAGAATTCTGGGGATTTCACCACAGGTATCGGAAAGTAAGCGGCCTACCATCAGGTGCAAGTGTATCCCTGCTCCGGGAGGGTTTTTTTGGCGTTTTAGCAAGGTGCGACACACCTCGGCGCGTGACGAGGGCGATATTTTGGCCATGTTGGCTCCGAAAGCCAGCAGTTCGTCAAAATCCGACTGCGCATAAGGGTCGTTATACTGGTTTGGATAGCCGTTATAACCGGCATTGAACTCGGCGCATCCGGCCAGCAGTAAAAGGCTTAGCGCTAAGCCTGTGTTTCGAATAGAAAGTAATGACAGCATAGATTGTTTTGTTCCATATTTGTTAGGCCTTTCCGGTTAGCGGTATTTGAACGCGGATGCGGGCCCCATGTTGATCTTGTCTTGCATCGATAATATCGACTTTGCCCTGATGATTGGTGACATATTCCCTGACAATGGCAAGCCCCAATCCCGGACCTTCGACACACTCTTCGGGCTGGGCGGTCTTGCCGTGGAAAAAGGGCTCGAATACATGCGAACGTTCATTGGGATCAATGCCCGGACCCTCATCTTCGACTTCCAATTCCAGTTGCGCGCCCGAATCGCGAAGCATGATGCGTATCTCGCCGCCCGTCGGCGAATATTTTACTGCATTCGACATTAACTGCTCGATAACGCTTCGTAACTGGTCGTGGATTCCGGCAATCTCGACCGGCCTGACCAGCTTTTTCAAGCTGATCGATTTGGCCTGTAGGCGGGGTTGAAAATCATTGATGACCGACTCAAGCAGGTTGTTCATATTGACGGTTTGCTTGCGGTTCGTTTCCGGCTTCGCGTTGATCTGACTATAACGAACCAATTCATCGGACACTGTTTTCAGCTTGTCGACATTGTTGCACAGGAGTCGTGCGATGTCCTGTCGTACATTGCTCGATTCCTCAGCCGCCTCGTTCGCAAGCAGTTCCGCGCCTTCGCGGATACTCTCCAACGGCAGGTCGATCTCGCGGGCGACGTTGTGCATGAACTGCTGTTTCGAAGCTTCCAATTCCATCAAATGGGTTCGCAGCCATTCGAGACGATTGCCCAGATAGCGCAGATCCGAAGGGCCGGTAATGTCAATCGGCTCTTCGAGTTCCCTCGAACCCAGACGGCGAATGCAGGTATTCAGTTGCCGCATTGACTGCGAAACTACCGCCAGCAGTATTGCGATGAAGATAAACGAGACGGCCAACAGAACCGCGCCCTTGATTAACAGCCCTTGTTCAAGGGATTCCGATTGCTGGCGCAATTCGTTGAATTCATGATCAACGTAGCTCTCGAATTCGCGCGAAAGGCTGGTGGAGGACTCGCGCAGTCCCTGGAACGCTTCATCGACCGGTAATTTGAGATTATTCTCGTTCGCCGAGCCAATGATTTGTTGATAAATCAGGTTTTCCTTTTCCGATAATTCGTTGACCAACAGGGCGATTTTGTTATCGACATGCAGTTTTAGCAGCGCACTCAAGGCTTGTTTGAATGAGGCCCGGGTACTTTCATACGATTGCTGTTCGTAAGGCTGGCGCACGGCCGGATCGGACAGCAGCACGAAGAGTCTGGCTTTTCGCTCAATATCGGCAGTTTTTTGCAAAACCAGGCGTATGGCCTTGGTCTGTTCGAAGACCTGGAAATTGATGGTCCTGCCCAATGCCGAGGTTTCGCGCATGCCGAAAGCGGCGTACATGACGGCCAAAAAAAGTGGAATAACGGCAATCACAAAGCCTAGAACAATCAGCGATTTTAGCGATAAAATATTTTGGAATGTCATCCGGTCGCAAAGAGACGTCAATCGTCCCCCTTGTTTTGAACAAAGTTTCGACAAATCCGGTTTTCTGAAAATATCCAGAATAAAGTTGGGAATAAGCTCCTTCATGGATCTCCGTATTTAATTGTTAAAAGCAATCCTTTCTACAATAATCCATCCATGACGCCGCGCTGCAAGGGAACCCGATTCGGGCATCGAAAATTCCAAACATGCATCTGATACATTTGCTGGCTAGCTCGACTTAATAGTCGTTATTATACACACAAGTATCGCATCACTAGCTTGTCAGATGTGATTAAAAGTGTTGTTTAAATTCAAAGTAAACGTTCGTTTTCAATAGATGTGATGCGTTGTATAGATACCTATGCATTCAAAGGATAAGTCTGTCAGTTTATCCATAACCCAATTTTGAATAGACATGAAGCCATTGATTTTATTTCTTTTTACATTGCAAACGGTGTGGGTTGCGCTGGCCGGGTCGTCCGCTGCCAACGCCGCTGTACTCTCTGGATTACCCATACAAAGCACAGCCGAGAGGCCGGCGCTGCTGCTCGAATTGGGCAGTGCGCCGCCGTCGGTCGGCGAAGGCGATAAGACAACGCGGGTGTTTACAGGCGAAGTCTACGTCCACGAAGGAGACGCGTCGATTCAGACCGATAAAGATGAAATCAGCTCTTTACACCCCGGATTCGGCAGCTGGAAAGTCAGCTTTCGATTCAAGGTCAGACCCGGTTTCCCGGCCAAGCCCTATACCTTTTGGGCTCGGTGGCGGCAGGGCGGAGATCCCAATGTCTGCGTACAATCGTTCGAAATATGGGCCGGACCCGATCCATCCCGGCTGGAGTTGCGCGCCACACTGTCGATGAAGCCGAAGGGTTGGGATTATGCCTGGATAGCCGCCGAGTCGCCGGTAAGCCTTAAGGCCGACGATGCCGTCATTGAAGTGCGGGATAGCGGCGCAGGCCATGATGCCAAAGTTTTCGATGCCTTCCTGTTAGCCTCGCCATTGTCCGCTCTGCCGACGAGCGGTACGGCGGACAGGCCACTGGTGCTGCTGGACTTGGGCAATGCGCCTGCACTTGCAACAACGGAAAAAGATCCCGCGCTGCAAGTCCAACTCGGCACGGCCACGGCAGGTCCCGGTGCCGAGTCGGTATTGACCGAAAAGGACGAAGTTCAGGTTTTTCACCCAGGTTTCGGAAACTGGGGCGCGAATTTTCGATTTGAACTGACCCCGGCGATTGCTCCGGGACAGTACCGTTTTTACGCCCGCTACAAAAGCGGCGGCGAGGTCTCCCAGGTTAGCCAAAATTTCACGGTCAAGGCCGGGGCAAAGCCGGATGAGCTGGCGACACGCGGCGATTTCGCGCTGACCAACACCACGCCTTGGGAATATCAGTGGTTGCAAGCGGCAGCTACCGTCACCGTATTGCCGGGCGATCGCTGGCTGGACATCAACAACACCGGCAAGGCGGACGGGGCCAAGGTTTTCGACGCCTTCCTGCTGAAACTGGAGACGCCGCTGGGCGACTGGATGACCGCCGCTCAGGCCCAAGCCAGGAATCGCTTCCTGGCGCTGACCAAGGCAGCGCCTGCCGCGAATCGCCGCCTGATTGTGCTCGACGGCAAAGGCGGAAAAGATGACGTCCTGTTTCGCGGTTTGGCTTCCGATGCCGCGCGCCCAAGTTATGAAAAACTGTCGGTCTCCTATCTGATAGGACCGGAAGCCGAAGCGCTGTCCGGCAGCTTGAATCTCCCGGCACTGCCTGCCGCGCTGATGACCGACGATCATTACGGCATCTTAGGCGTGTTGGCCCAGTCCAACAGCGAACAGGCCGTACCCCGATTTCTTGCCGATCCGGGCAAAATCGGCATGATGCCCACGCCGACGGCGGTTGTAGCGGATGCGCCTAAGTCGCTTAAGGGCGGCATACCGGATGCCTGGCTGGTGGGCGGTTTGCAGGATGGCTTATCGGGCGTTTCGGTTTTCGGGCTGGATAGCGAAACCGTGCTGCGTCCGAATCCCGGCCAACCCTACCTCAGCCTGCAAATGATGGGCGGGGAAATGCGGGTTTGGCATGTTGAGCCGACACAAGCCAATGGCATCACAGATATTGAGGCCAACACCCAACATGCCTACGGCTGGTCGCGCGGCAGCGGCTATGCCCAACTGTACCTGCATGTCGATCAGCCCACACAGGCGTTGCTGCATCTGAAACAATCCGGCATCAAAACCGGCGGCTGGCTGGATGGAAAGCCGTTCAAACTGGCCGATGACCCGAATCCGCCAGCCGGGTTCTCGTCTTCTCCCGGCGAGCAAGTCAAAAAATTGCTAAAGGGGCTGACTACCGAAGGGCTGGTGGCTACCGCGTTGTCGGTTCGCCCCGAAGCGCCGCAACTAGCGACGCTGGATCTGTCGCCCGGATGGCACAGCCTGCTGGTCAAGCTGGTGATGCAGCATGACCAAGGCCAGCGGTTTTACTTCGCGGGTTTATTCACCGATCCGACCGGCAAGCCACTGGATTCGATCAAGACGCAACCGGCCGATCCCGACGCCGATCTTGCTCTTAACAGGATCGCCGCCAAGCTGCACCCTTTGATCTTCGTGGACGCTCCGGCCAATCTGCCTCATCCCGGCGACCCGCTCAAACTGCGCGTGGATATGCGTTGGCATCCGGTTCTGGAAGAAACAGCCTTATCGGCACCGTTGCCGCGCTTTCCGGCAAAACTGCGTCTGCGACTTGTTGATTACAGCGGTAATCAGGTCGCGGCTCAGGAAATAACCGGTTTGTTTCCCGGCGAAGCCGAAGTGGATTTCGGCAAGGTTAGCGAGCCCGGCTACTACGCCGTTTATTCTTCCTTATATACACCTGACGGCAAGTTGATCATGAACTATCCCGCCGATGGCTTCTCAGTCGTGGGCGGAGCTGCCGAGCAAAAGCACAGGCTGGACAAGAAAAAACTATGGAACAACGACTATTACGCCTTGGCCGACGGCGACAAGAGCTTCAAGCAGGAAGGCGGCTATTTCTCCTGGATGGAACGGATGGGGATCTACAAAAGCTATGGCAGCTATCCGGGCTTCGATCCGCAGTATCGGGCCAAATGGGAGCAGGCTAAGCAACGCGGATTAGTCTTGTTCGCCGATTCCTCGGGCGACAGCACTTGGCTGAACGACAATCCGGCAGACGGCCAAAACTTCATCAACACGGCTTCGGCATTTACCCGTTTCTTCAAATCGACCAATGAGATCGACATTCGCTCGGATGCCGAATGGCAAAAACTGCGCGAGCCTGCGCATTGGGTGCAACGCGCCAAGTGGGAATATGAGCAGGTACACAAGCAGCGTAGCGATGGCCATTACGTTGGCGGCAGTCTGGTGCGGCCGGGCGATAAGGAGGGGGCAGGGCAGTGGTTCAAACAGGTGTTGGAGCTGGGTCTTGATCATTATCAGGATGCCTGGGATATCCATGCTTATCCCCAACAAGCGCCGCGTTTCGGAGGCCCGATCGGTAACGGCGAAAACGAGGATGAACGTGGCGTGCTGGCTACTTACGCCAGCTTGGGCCGGAAAAACAGCTTGCCGTTCTGGCTGGGAGAAACGGGTGCCAAGACGATGCATGGCTTAACCGGACGCCGCTGGCAGGCCGAGCAGGTTGCGAAAATGATCGCCTGGGTTAACAGCCGTAGCGACTATTTGGGCATAGCTTTCTGTATCGGTCACGAATACGACCTAGCCTATGGCCGGATCTGGGATTACTCGATGGGCCACAAGCCCGGCGAGGCGGCGCTCTATACCGCAAGCGCCTTAATCGACGGCTTGCCTTATCGAGCCTTCGACACCAAGGACGCCAATATCCAGGCGGCTTATTTCGGCGAAACCTTGATGATTTGGCGGACCGATGAGGCAGTCGGTAATTGGCGGCAGCAGCTTGCTCCCGGCAAAACCTGGGTGCTGGTGGATGTGGTAGGGCATGTTCAAGAACTGACGGTTGACGCCTCAGGATATGCGGACATCTCGATTTCCGCCAGTCCTGTTTATGTGCTTGCGCGCGCCGATTATGAACGACTGACCAGAAATTGACGCTGAGCATTGCTGTTTATTAGCGAATGATTTACGGCGTGCTCAGCGAACAACAGCTTGATGAACATGCCAAGTGTGAGTCCTTACCCAATCGTAAGGGCATCCGGAATTCACCGGGTGTTAGAATCAAATTGCGGACTTGCGGGATTCAGCCAAGAGCGAACGGTAACGTTAGTTTGGCTTCATTTGGTTGACTTGATCAAATTAACAGGGCTTATTTCTTTAATTTAACTGCTTTTCAGTGTTTAATGGGTTACACATCCCGATTGATTTTAATAAATGCATTCAAAGTAACTTGTCTTTGACTTTCATGTGAACATTATGACCTTAGCACCTTATCAACAAAATCTATATAACTGGTTTATGCGTAAAGCGACAAATAGCGCAGTTCGCCGTGTTGCTGAATTACCTATAGCTATTGCGACTGACATTGGTTTAGTTCGACCTGAAAATCAAGATAGATCAGCAATCCTTCGTATCCAATTAACTGCAAATCATTCATCAATTGTAGTGGTTTTATGTGATGGAATGGGCGGCATGAGCGATGGGGCGGAGTGTGCTTGTCTTGCTATTGCAACCTTTCTATCTAGTTGTGTTCAAAATGCAAGCCTTCCATTACAGGAAAGAATTGTAAGCTCTGTAACAAATGCTAACGATGCTGTATTTGCAAAGTATAACGGTCGCGGAGGGGCGACACTTTCTGCATTCATTGCCGATAGCCAAGACGGAATCTTAGGGATTAATGTAGGAGATAGTCGTATTTATTCAATAGAAAATAACAAACTATCTCAAATCACGGTTGACGATACTATCTTGGGTCAACTTGGTCAGACGAATGAAAATATTCACGGACAAAATGAATTACTTCAATATGTTGGAATGGGGCAAGGCATCGATCCTCATGTAATAGCCTTCTCCAAAGATTCCCCGTTACCCAACATACTTTTGACCTCTGATGGCATTCATTTTTTAGATAAGCAGACTATGGAATTGGTGATCAAACATACTCCAGATTCGGCAATTGCTGTTAGACGTTTAATAGAACTGGCGAAATGGTGCGGTGGTCATGACAATGCAAGTGGAATTATCGCTACTAATCTTTCATCATTACTGATGCCAAGATTGAATGCCAATTTAGGCGACATTGAAGTATGGGATGCTTTTGGTGAAATTCAGTTTATAAGCTTGCAGAATCCTTGCATAGCCGCTTTTAAGAATGAAAACAAGACAGAAATAAAAAAACCACTTGATAAGAAAACTAAGCCAGCTATAAAACGAACACGCCCCAACCAAGATTTATTACATAAAAAAGCTATCGCTCTGGAAAAAAAGAATGCCAAAAATGCTGCGAAAAACCAAGCTGAGACCAAGAAACATGTCCCTCAGTTACAAATTGATTTTGATGCTAACTGAGGAGTGTACAAGTGTTAGATTTGCCAAAACGATATGTGCCTAATGGATCTTCAGCTAGTGGTGGATTCGGAAGTGTTATTTTTTGCCAAGATACACATCTTGATCGACTTGTTGCAATAAAATCGATTAAAGACGTCTCTGAAAAACATCGTTTGATTGACGAGTTGAATGCTCTTATGCTTTTGAGATCAAAGCATGTTGTCCAGGTCTTTGACATAGTAAAAGGCAAAAGCGACTCTATCGGAATTGTAGAGGAATACATTGGTGGCGATGATCTATTAAATAGCTCAATTCCTCAGAGTTCATGTGCGAATTATCTTAATACGCTTTGGCAGATAGCCTCTGGTATTGCTGACATTCATGGAGCGGATGTTATTCACAGAGACATTAAACCTAATAACATGAAGTTTGATAAAGAAGGCATTGTAAAAATATTTGATTTTGGTCTTTCAAGAGATGAAGGAGCGAAAGCAGTAACAAAAGGCTTTAAAGGTACATTCGGCTTTGCTGCACCGGAATTAATTGCATCTGGTTGCGTTGCTTTTTCGCGAGCTGTCGATACTTACGCCTTTGGCGTTACTGCTATAGTTCTATCTGGATTAAGGCTACCTGACGAATTGCAGAGAATCCCTCCTCAACCTCTGCCGAATAATTTTATGTCTACACTTCCCTTTAAATTAACTCCCGATTTGGCATCACTTATAACAGCTTGTTTAGCTCCTAATCCGAATGATAGGCCATTGATGAATCATGTTCGTGATTTGCTATCACGTCATTTATTGCATAACAAGCATCAAGCATTGGCTGTTCATAATAATAAGCCACTTGTTCTAAATGCTTCGAAACGAACTATTTCACTCAGGTTTTCTGATGTTGGTGAAATAGTAATTGAATATGATGGCTTTCGATTTTATGTTTCCGCCGTCAATGGTGAGGTTCTTATAAATAATCAAGCTGTATCGGTTGGGAAAGAAATCCCCAAATCATGTGTGGTCGCTTTAGGTGGACCGCATAGAAGAGCTAGTGAGAGAGAATTTATAACTTTTGATGTTTCTAACCCTGAGGTTGTTCTGTGACTGGGCCGCTTAATGTAAATGATGTAATTGATGAACGCTACCAAATTAAAAACTATATAGATAAAGGCGGGATGCAATTTGTATACAAAGCAAAAGACCTAATTCTTAATAGATTGGTTGCCTTAAAGACACCACAAAACCCTTCCGCTGAAAAAAGGTTTAATCGCAGTGCGATTGTTGCAGCAAAGGTTAATCACCCGAATGTTGCAAAAACACTTGATTATTTTGAAATAGATAGTCGGCAATATTTAATCGAAGAATTAATTGAAGGCGGTAACCTTTTTAAAACTATTTTACAAAAAGTGAAATACGCAGACCCTTATCTTGTTGCCAAAATATTCCACTATTTAGCTAAAGGTGTTGCCGCCTCTCATCATGTCGGTGTGATACATCGTGATTTAAAACCCACAAATATTATGGTGCTGGGAGGGCTTCATGTGAACAGTATCAAAATCACGGATTTTGGTATTGCAAAAATGGCAGAAGAAGAATTGGCAGAAGTAATTGAAGATGGTGAAGCAAGCATGAGTAAATCGCAGACAGTGATAGGAGCCTTACCTTATATGGCTCCAGAAGTGATTCGTACGCCAAGAGAAGTAAGTTTTCCCGCTGATATTTGGTCGCTTGGCGCAATGATGTTTGAATTGCTCACCGGAAATAAACCTTTTGGTACAGGACTTATAGTAATACATAAAATTATTGAAGCAATCCCACCAGAATTTCCTTCGTTTATAACCAATAAGGCTCAATTCTCATATTTGTCAAACGAATTAATTGAGCTTATTTTGTCCTGCCTTCGAAAAGATGCGGCTACTAGACCAACGGCTGACCAACTAGTTGAGCATTGCGGAACACTTTGTTATCCCACGACAGAGAGGTATGTTGGTACCGTAAAAGAAATAAGACATAACGCCTGGGGCTTTATTTCTAATGAAGAGCCTGATGTTTTCTTTAATTTAGCTAGCGTTTATGGTGAAAATCCAGTCAACGGAAGTAATGTTTGGTTCTCAAAATTTCCTGGTGATCCAAATTGGAGGGCTCACCCAGTTGTTTGTTTGAAGTGATTGTATATCCCATGCTTATCCGGTTATTGCCCTTTTCGATCCGGAACAGCTAGGATTTGAAGCAGGTCTCTGTGTCCGATTTGCTGGAACTCTGGAAAAGAGTGCGGAAACGGAAGGTCGTCGTGTTGAAGAATGTCCATTTGCATGGGCAAAATCATACCATCGCTCCTAAGGGCAGCAACCGGATAAGCCTCGTAGGGTACGCTGTGCGTACCTTATTGGATTTGTGGCATGATTGAAAAAACGGTACGCACAGCGTACCCTACGGACTGTCTATCGCATTTTCTTACGACCAAATATAGGGGGGTATTATGTCAACAGTCAAAGAAAGGGTTTCTGAAATAGTTCAAGCTCAGCCTGACGACAGCAGCTTTGATGAAATTTTGCGGGAACTTGCTTTTTCACGCATGGTAGAACGCGGTTTAAAAGATTCCCGCGAAGGCCGAATAATTTCTAACGAAGAAATGGAACATCGAATCCTCGCATGGCAGAAATAAACTGGACTGCGGAGGCCGAGCGATGGCTGCGGGATATTTATGACTATATCATCCAAGACAAGCCGGACGCAGCTGCAAATGTTGTCTCAGGCATTTATGCAAAAGCTTTTACGCGATTTCCCAGAAATCGGCTAAATGTGTTGTTGTGACCATCTACACCAAATCAACCGATAACCCAGCGCGCTCAGCCGCTTCGCATTGGCGTTTGTCGGAAGACACAAAAACATCGGCTTTCAGAGCCACCGCGCTGCCGATGTGTATGGCATCCATACCCCGCAGCACATTGTTTTCGAGACTCGAAATCGCCTGTGCCAATACAGCCGGAGTAAGGTCGCATAGGGCGGCATCTTCGATATCAGCCAGTAACAATGATTTTAGTTGCTGATATTGCGCATCGGTAATCCTTGCTTCTCTGTGCAAGCGACAAAAGGCAGAAATGATTTCGGGAAGCGCAATGCCGGACAAGCCGATTTCCGTTGCCTTGTCACACCACTCCAGAACCTTGTCGGTTCCGGATTCATTGACGTAGCGTTTGACAAAGGCTGATGTATCAAAAAAAACGAGCATCAGGCACCGGCTTCGCGATCTTCCAGAATCATACGGCTTATGGAAACGCCATCCAATACCAGAGGTTGCGCCTTGCGTCGTTTCCATGAAGGCAGATCGGGCGCTATTGGAACGATGTCAGCAATGGGTTTGCCATTGCGCAATACACGTACTGATTCGCCTGACTCGACGATATCAAAGTACTGTTTGGCGTGGTTGCGCACTTCTGTAAACGTAGCTTGTTTCATAGTAATCTCTAAATGTACAACGTAATGTACATCATAGGTGTGCGTTATTGGTGCTGTCAAATATCTATTGGACACATGCTGTAACCACGAATACCGATCCCTTCCTAAAATCATTCCAATCTTCATCTGATTTTAATTAAACCCACAGGATTTTCCTCATCTTGCTTCTGTAACCTTTATCCAAACGTAGCGACCTGCGCGTAACGCCGGTTGCGATGACTTTGGGGATGGACGGTTTTTTCCGTTCATCATTGGATACAGACAAAATAGGGGTTAACGAATATGCCACTCGGTATAGGGAACATCTTCAACGGGCTCTTTAAGCAATATGGACACACTGTGATCCTGTTGCTGCGGTTTATCGATATCGCCATGCTAATCGGTGCCGCTTGGGTCTCCCATTATTTCTGGCTGCGCCAGTTCGTCATCGATCAGGATTACCGCATAGTGGTCTCGCTCGGTGTTTTGGCGGCCATCATCTTTTTCGAAATCGGCCAGGTTTACCGCCCCTGGCGCAATGATGCGATGCGCGGAGAAATTCCGCGTATTGTCAGGGCTTGGGTATCCGCCATTGTGTCGGTTATCTCCATTGTTGCGCTGATTCGTTTGCATTTCTGGTTCGGTTCCAGTTATCGCTGGATCGTCACCTGGTGGGTGCTGGGCTTGTTATTCGTGCTCGCCGCCCGTAGCCTGCTTTCCCATGTGTTGCAATGGTTGCGTGCTCGCGGCTGGTCTCAGGGTCGCATCATTTTGGTCGGATTAAACCAGATGGCTGTTGCGGTTAGCCGACAGTTGGGCCAATCGTCTTGGGCCGGTTTGCAAGTGATCGGTTATGTCGATGACCGGTCCGAAAATCGGCATTTGGTGGATGATTTTTCGCTGCCGCGACTCGGCGGATTGGACGACCTCGCTGCCATCGTCGCCAAGGAAGCCGTTGACGAAGTATGGATTGCGTTTCCCGGCGAATCGCTTGCGGAACGTGCGCAATACCAACTGCGGCATCTGCCGGTCAGTATCCGCCTGGTTATCGACTGTTTCGCGTTCAAGCAAAGTAAATTCCTCAGCTTGAACACGGTGGCCGGTATTCCGACTTTGGACTTCTCGGTTTCTCCGTTGCACGGCATTAACCGCTATATCAAGGAAGTTATGGATAGGTTGTTTGCGCTGATCCTGTTGGTTCTGATCAGTCCGTTGCTGTTAGTGATCGCTATCGGCGTCAAGCTGAGTTCAAAAGGCCCGGTATTTTACCGGCAAGAACGGGTCGGCTGGAACAACCGTTCGTTCACGATGTTGAAGTTCCGCTCGATGCCGGTGGACGCAGAAGCCAAAACCGGCGCGGTATGGGCAAAGCCCGGCGAACAACGGGCGACCCGGTTTGGCGGTTTCTTGCGTAAAACCAGTCTTGACGAATTGCCGCAACTGATCAACGTGCTTACCGGCGATATGTCGCTGGTCGGACCCAGGCCGGAGCGCCCGGATTTTGTCGAAGTGTTCAAGGACCAGGTGCCGAATTACATGAAAAAGCACATGGTCAAGGCCGGTATCACCGGCTGGGCGCAAGTCAACGGTTGGCGCGGGGACACCGACCTGAATCGCCGCATCGAACACGATTTGTATTACATCCAGCATTGGTCGGTATGGTTCGATCTGGAAATCGCGCTGCGCACCGTGCTGACCGGTTTTATCAATAAAAATGCGTATTGAGGCGAAGGGCAAATCCAATCTCCAAATTACGCAGCCCTTAGCCTTTTGCCTTTCGTCCTTCGCCTGCTTTTAAAATACTTATAGGAACACATTTGCCATGTTTAGATTCCAGTTTAGATCAATGTCCCTGATACCGGTCTTGCTGCTGCAAGCCTGCTCCTTAACGCCCGGCATGGAGATGGAGACCAACAGCCCGTTATCGCATATCGAGGTTCCGGTGATGAAGGACGGGAAGTTAGTCAAGGAAAAGGCGAAGATTTCCCAGATCACCGCAGACCTGATTATCGACCGGGAAAATTCGAAACAGCGGGAGGTCAACAATCTCCCGACTCAGAATGTCCCCATGACCGAATATAAGATCGGTCCGCACGACCGGCTGCAAATCACGGTCTGGGAGCATCCCGAGCTGAACGATCCGGGAGGCGAGAAAATCAATCCCGAGTTGGCGGGCAAGATGGTTCAAGATGACGGTATGCTTTATTACCCTTACGTGGGCAACGTCCCGGTGCAAGGGAAAACCGCCAACGAGGTTCGGGATTTATTGACCCAAGGGCTTTCCAAATACTTCAAGAAAGTCAAACTCGATGTCCGGGTGCTGTCTTTCCAGAGTCATCGGGCGGCCGTGGTCGGCCAGGTTAAAACGCCGGGGATCCAGGCTATGAACGAGACGCCAATGACGATTACAGAAGCGATCAGCCGCGCCGGCGGCGTGACCGACGACGCCGATACCAGCAACGTGACCCTGGCCCGCGATGGCAAGCTCTACAAGATCGATGTGATGAGGTTATACGAAAAGGGCAGCGTTGACCAAAACCTGCTGCTCAAGGACGGCGACGTGCTTAATGTCTCCGACCGCAAGGACAACAAGGTGTTCGTCATGGGCGAAGTCGGCAGGCAGCAGGCCCTGCAAATCAACAAGGGTAAATTGACACTCGCACAGGCGCTGGCGGAAGCCTATGGGGTTGATTTCAATACCTCGCATCCGGAAGAGATTTATGTGATCCGGTCGGGAGAGCAAAAGCCGGAAATTTTCCAGTTGAATGCGGAATCGCCTGATGCGCTGATTCTTGCGGACCAGTTCACTTTGCAAGCGCACGATACCGTTTTCGTGGGTACCGCAGGCGTGACCCAGTGGTCCCGAGTCCTCAACCAAATCCTGCCAGGATCCTTTACATCAATGATGGGGCAAGCTGCTCTTATGGGGATGTAAGGAAGGCAAAAGGCTAAGGGCAGCGTATTTGGAAATTGGCTTTTTCGCCCTTTGCCTTGTGCCTTTCGTCTCAACCGCTTTTCTTTTCACAAGATTGGGATAGGAAAAATTATGTATTCACAGAATGAAGCTACTCTACAGCTCCCGCCGCTGAATCCGTCCAGGATTGAAGAGCAGGGCGTCAGTATTCGCGACACTATCGATCTGCTGATCGAAGGCAGAAAGATCGTGCTGATAGCGCTATCGGCTGTCCTGCTGATGACGTCGGCCTATTTAATGCTCGCGCCGCGCACTTACAAGGCTGACGCGCTGTTGCGGATCGACAAGAACAAGGCGCTGCTCGCCGCCCCGCTACATAGCGAGGCGAACGGGGCTGCGACTGAAGCCGATAATCCCCGTGCGCAACGTGAGGTGGAAATCCTCCGCTCCCGTTCGGTGCTCGGCAAGGTGGTCGATGACCTGAACCTGATGGTGGAATATTCGCCCAATTATTTCCCCCTTATCGGAGAGACGCTGGCGCGAAGGCATGACGCTCACGACGGGGTTGCCGGTTCATGGTGGGGATTTAGCCGTTGGGCCTGGGGCGGCGAAAAAATGAAAATCGCTAACTTCACGGTGCCGGATCGTTATCTGGGCAAAGCGTTTACCCTGATCGCTCTGGAAGAAGGCCGCTTTCGCTTGCTCGGGCCTAAGGATGAGGTCCTGGCCGAAGGCCGGATAGGCGAAATGCTGATCGCGGACATGGGCGAAACTGCGCCTGCCGTTATTAAAATTGAAGAACTCGCGGCGCATCCCGGCACTCATTTCGAGTTGACCCGGAAAACCTCGTTGGCCGCCATCGAAAACCTGCAAAAGGCTTTTTCGGTCAAAGAGGTTTCCAAGGATACCGATATTCTCAGCGTCGAACTCAAGGGCCGTGAACCGGAGCAACTCGCTAAATCGGTCAACGACATCGCCAATATTTATGTCAACGCGACCGTCAATTGGGAGTCTGCGGAAGCCTCGCAAAAACTGGGTTTTCTGGAAAGCCAATTGCCTGTGGTCAAGGAACGTTTGGAAAAAGCGGAACAGGGCTTGAGTGCCTACAGGCAACTGCATGGCGCGGTCGATATATCCGCCGAGGCCGAGATACTGCTCAAGCAAGCCTCCGAAATGGAGACGTTGGGCATTCAACTTAAACAGAAGTACGAAGAACAGAATCAACATCTGGAGGCCGCTCACCCGGACATGATGGCCACCAAGGCGCAAATCAAACGCATCGACCAAAAACTGGCGAATCTGGATAAACGGATTAAAGATTTGCCGCGCACTCAGCAGAATGTAGTGAGTCTGTCGCGGGATGTGCAGGTCAATACCGAGCTTTACACGTCGTTGCTGAACAGCGCCCAGGAGCAGCGCATTGCCGCGGCCGGTTCGTTGGGTAACTCGCGCATTGTCGATTTTGCGGTGACTCCGGAAAAACCGTATTGGCCGAAACCCGGCCTGCTGTTAGCCATCGCCACCTTGCTGGGCTTGAGCGCGGGATCTGCGATAGTGTTTCTTAGACACTCCTTGCAGCGCCACGATAATTACCCGGCCTTGCTGGAATATCAGGTGGGCTTGCCGCTATTTGCCGCCATCCCGCATAGCAAAAAACAGCGCCGGTTGGCGCGCCTGATCGATCAGGGCAGGGATCGCGAACCCGGCATTCTGGTCAGTCAGGACCCGCTCGATATTTCGGTGGAGTCGCTGCGCGGCCTGCGGACAACGCTGGAAGCGACGTTTGCCGGCGACGCGAGCAAAGTCATCATGGTCAGCAGCCCTGCGCCCGGCATGGGTAAATCCTTTGTCAGCACCAATCTTTCCGCATTGTTGGCGAGCATCAAGAAACGCGTGTTGATCATCGATGCCGACATGCGCAACGGCCGCCTGCATGAAGCTTTTTCCGTCAACAAGGAACCGGGGTTGTCCGACTTGCTGGCAGGCAGGGCTACGCTGGGCGAGGTTATCGTCAGCCTGCCCGATGTCGGCGTGGACTTTATACCGCGGGGAAGTATGGCGCTGAATCCGGCGGAATTGCTGGTGCTCGGCAATCTGGAGGAGACGCTTGAGCAGTTGAAGAGTTTTTATAACCATATCGTGATCGATTCGCCGCCGATTTTGGGCGCCACCGACGCGGCGGTTATAGGCAAGTATGCCGACGCCACCTTCCTGGTGGTCAAGGAAGGCCGCTACACGGCGCAGGAATTGGAGGTTAGTTTCAGGCGTTTCCAACAGGTCGGCGTGAAACCGAACGGCTTCATTATCAACGACATGAAAGAGGGATCGTCGTATTACCCTTATTACGGCTACGCCTACAAGCGTACCGACATGGAGCCCAAGGGTCCGTCGGTATTTACGACCGGGTATCAGGCGGTGGGCGACTGGTTGGGCAAACGCCAGGAACGTGATTATCTGCCTGGTGCGGAATCTGCGGAAGAGAGTGACGACAAGGTACAAGTGTAAGATGAAAATACGCTTCGAAAAAGACTTGCCGGTGCTGTTGTTCGCGCTGGTCAGCGCGTCGACGCTGGCTTCTTTACCCCAGGTCGAGTCGGCCTGGACCGGGGTGAAAGAGGTTTACGGCGAGCAGGATTTCGGATTGCGCATTCTTCGCGAGGCGATGCTGGCGGTGTTGGTGGCTTACGCGTTTTTCGAACCGCGCTTGCGGAACGGGGCGTTGTCCAGCGCGGTGTTGGCTTTTTTGGGCGTTATTGCGACTTATGTGTTGTTTGAGATCGGCTATGCGCTGTATCTGGATTTGCCGCTGGTGGTGCCGATGGCGGGCTTGCGCGTGTTCGAATACCTGCCGCTGGCCTTGATTGGATTCGTGACCAGCCGGTTGGGCGCGGGCGGCTATGTTATCCATCGGTTCGCGCAATATCTTCGTTATTACATTGCGCTCCAGGCCGTGTTGGCGATAGCCCAGGCGTTGTGGGCGCCGCCTTTGTTCGGGGTGTCATTCCTGGGCGGCGGTCGGCCGTTCGGCACCTTTGTCAGTCCCAACCTGTTCGGCGCGACCATGGCGACTTGCGCGCTGCTGTTCTCGCTGGTTCCGGGGATGAGAAAGTGGGTGGCGGCCAGCATCTTTTTGGCCTTGTTGAGCGGTTCGCGAACTGCGTTCATCAGTTCGCTGCTGGTGGTTTATTTTCAGGTTTATGCGGTGCTCCGCCCCCGCGATCGCTGGGCTTTGGTCATGCCTGCGCCGATCCTTGCGGTGGGTGCGCTGGTGCTGGCGTCCAGCCCTTTGCTCAGCGGACGCGATGACGCCGACCCGACTCAAGACGGCCGCATAGACCTGTGGCAGCGGGTGTTTTCCGAACAGATGCACGGGCCTGCGGATTTGTTGTTCGGTTGGGGGCTGGGGCTGAGTTCCAACACCATCAATGTGCTCTATGGCGCGGAACATTTTAAGGGGCAATTCGATTCCGACAGCCTTTATTTATACCTGTTGAACGGTTACGGCCTGATCGGTCTTCTGGCGTATCTTTTCTTTCTATGGACAACGACAAGGACGTCTGTTCATCCCAACAAAGGATTGGTGGTGATGTTCATTTTCGTTGCCGGGCTGACCTTCAACATGTGGGAGTATTTTCCGCAAAACGCGATATTGATGTATCTCTGGGGAATGGTATTAGGCACCGGGTATCAGTCGGTTTCGATCCCAGTGCAGGCCGGTCCGGCAGTATCGGGTTCGTATTACCGGCCCCCGTCATCGTAGAAAAATCAGTTGATCCACGAAAACCCAAAAATATTTAAAGAGGTACCCAGCGATGAACTTAAAAAACGCAGTTGAGTATTCCAAAATCCCGATCACCCTGAGTTCTTCGACTACCGCTCAGGAGAGCCTTGCGGAAGCCTGTCATGAGCTTGTCGGATGGGGTGAGCGGGATTCTGGAATATTCACCATAGGCACAGGTATCTACAGAAATACCGGCTCCTTCCCCCTTGAGGGAGAAGGTTGGGATGAGGGGATATAAAGGGTTGTTTTTATTCTCCTCTCCCCAACCCTCTCGGCAACTGCTCCTGCGTTGCTCTACCTCCTGCATCCTTGCAGTCGTCCAACAGGAGAGGGGGCTGGGTCGACTTGCAATCCATTGTATTTATAATACAAAAAAGCTGTGTAGATACCTGTGTACCAAATGGGCTCCAACTGTGGTTTTAGGATCATGACTACGAGTCTTTAAAGGAAAATAGCTATGTTCGGACTATTGAAAGAAAGACGATTATTCGGTGACGCGTTTTGGGCGCTGTTTGGACAAGTGGTGTCCGCCATTGCTTTGTTGGCGGGCACTCGCGTCCTCACCGAGCTGGTAACGCCCGACATATACGGACAAGTCGCTTTGTTGAACGGTTTTGTGGCGCTGGGCGTTACCCTGTTTTCCTACCCTTTTATTTGCGCCGGCATGAGGATAGTGCCGGAATGCCTGAATAAAGGTGAACGTGCCGCTTTATACGGCGTTGTGACAAGACTGACGGCGAAAGCAACGGCGTTGGCGATAGGCCTGCTGGTGCTGGGCGGCGCTACCTACAGCTATTTTTCGCACAGCGATGTTTGGCTGTTTATGCTGGCAGGCGTTCTTTTGATAGTAACCGTCCGGCGCGAACTGGGTATCCAGTTGCTGATCGGCGAACGTAAACAGCGCGGCGCAAGCCTGTGGCAAACCAGCGACAGCATCCTGCGGCCCGTGTTGGCGATCTCGTTGGTGGTGTGGGGAGGCCAAAAGGCCGAATGGGTGTTGCTGGGTTACATCGCGGCAAGCCTTGTCTCGAATACGGCTTGGTCGTTAATGTTGGGCGCTAAGCCTGACAAAAACAGGCCTCTTGTCATTACCCGTAATTTCAGGACTGAGGTGTGGGCTTATGCGTTGCCGCTGATCCCGATGGAATTGATATTCTGGGTTAATGGTTTGGGCGATCGCTATGTGATCGGCTATTTGATGACGGCTGCGGAGGTGGGTTTATATGCGGCAACTTACATGATCATCAACGAGGCGTTTAACCGTAGCGCAATGGTTTTGTTGCGTACCTTTCAGCCGGTTTATTTTCAGTACTGTTCCCAAAACCGGAGCAAGGAAGGATTCAGGATCTTGTGGATATGGATAGGCTGCGTTGTTGCTTTGGGGATTGTCGGCGTGTCGCTATTGCTGGTTACCAAGGACTGGGTCGCATCGATGGTGCTCGCAAAATCCTATCATTCGGCGGTTGAGTTGATGCCTGCCATAGCGGTCGGCTGTGCGCTGCATGCTTTGGGAACCGTGGTGGCTCAACCGCTGCTGGCTAATAAACGGACACGGTTGTTATTGCTGGGGCGCGTATGCGGGGCGGTGACGGCGGCGATCAGCATTCCGTTGATGGTGAAAAATTACGGCTTGATCGGAGCTGCGATGGCTAATCCGATCTATTTCGGCGTTGAGATGTTGGTTTTGGCAATACTGGCCAAACCCTGGCGGAATATCGGCGTCGAGGATAAAGCGGCAATAGAGCAGGTCGATGAGGAAGCGTCAGACTCAAGGGTTACGGTCTGATAGTTATGTTTGCTCTCGTTCCACGCGCTGCGTGGGAACGAGAAGATCAAGTAGGGCGCGCTGTGCGCGCCAAAGGGATAGCAAGGTTTTCAGGTATCGGGAAAGGCGCGCACGGCACGCCCTACAGTTGTTAAGTGGCGATAAGTCAACAGCTTATAAAAGCAAGAATAGAAGGGGGAATACCATGACGTATGCATCAGCGGCTTCAGGAATCTATGGCGATATTTTGCGCGAATGCGTGGCCTGTAGAGCCGAGAAAATAAGATATTGGGGGCAGAAAAACTTCCATTACACGGAAAGCGCCAAACACAAGGAGTTCCACATATACCGTTGCGAAAGCTGTGGAACCGGGTTCTTGAACCGGCCTCCGCATGTGCAATGGCTGCAATCCATTTACCAATACTCGGGCCAGGCGCTGACCCAGGCGATAACGCTGGAGGATGTACTGGCCAGAGAGGACGCGTTTCCCAATTGCAAGGTGGACGCCGAGCGCATGAGTCAGCAAGCCAACGGGCTCAACAACTCGGGCAATGACCGGGCTCTCGATATTGGCTCGGGCTTTGGTTTTTACACGCAGGCGCTCAGAAAAGCGGGCTACCGGACGGTCAGCATCAATCCCGGCGAATACGAAAACGAAGTGTTCAGGAATCTGAACGGCGATGAGCCGCTTGCTGTGATGTTTGAAGATTACCCACCCTCCGAGCAGTTCGGCGTTGTGATGATGTCGCAGGTATTGGAGCATCTGCTCGAACCGGATCAGGCGATAAGCAAGGTATCAGGCCTGTTGGCGTCGGGCGGCGTTTTGGCTTGCGCCGTGCCTAATTACGATTCGTTTTTAGTCAAGCTGCTGGGCACCAGGGACAACGCCTGTTTATGGGTGCCGGAGCATGTCAATTACTTTACCGAGAACGGATTAAGAACCTTGGTGGAACGAAACGGCTTTCGTGTCGTCAAGGTGGAGCAAATAACCCGGATCCCATTCAACGCGCTATCCAAACGGCTGCGGCTGAAAGGAAGACCGGCTGCGGTTGTCGACGGTTGGGTAAAGTTTTTACAGGCCCCGTTTGCCGGATTGATGCATCGCTTCGGGCTGGGCATCTATATCAATTTATATGCGGTCAAGGAATAGGCGAAAGGCACAAGGCGAAGGGCGAAGAGTCAGTGCGCAAAATAAAACAGTAGATGGTCTTTTTTGCCTTTAGCCCTTCGCCTTTTGCCTTATCCCTAAACCATAAAGTGAAGAAAAAGTTATCTATGTTAACCATTGTTATTTTGACCAAAAACGAGCAAGTCAATCTGCCGGGTTGTCTGGCGGCTATCCCCGAACGCTATCCGATTGTGATTGTGGACTCGGGAAGCACCGACGATACGGTCGCCATCGCCAATAGCCGGGGTTGCAGGGTTTATACGAATCCATGGCCCGGCTTTGCCGAGCAACGCAACTTTGCGATCAGGCAATGCGATATAAGCACGCCCTGGATATTGTTCGTCGATGCTGACGAGATCTACCCGCAGTCATTTTACGACTGGTTTGAATCCGGCACGACAGACACCGATTCGATTGATGTGCTGATGGTGCCGTCGATACTTTATCTGCGCGGCAAGCGCTTAAACCACGCGCCCGGCTATCCCATTTATCACCCAAGACTGGTGCGCAGGGAAACGACCAGCTTTGTCCGCAACCACACCGGGCACGGCGAAGCCGTCATTAATACCTGTCGAATCGGCTATTCCGCTATTCCGTATGAACACTATTTTTATCATGGCGAGATTATCGAATGGATGCATAAACATGTCGATAAGGCCGCGCAAGAGGTGCAGCTTAAGCCCACGACGGGGGCGGTGATGACCACGCGCGGACGGTTAAGCGTGTTATTGGGGCGATCCTGGATCAGGATTATTGCCCGTTTTTTATACCACTTCGTATTTCGGGGCGGTTTTTTGGACGGCGTTGCAGGGTTGGAATTTGCGCTCATGTTTACCTGGTATGAGGCAACGATCTATTTACAAGCAAAAGCCGGTACTCAGGCAAGGTGATTAATATGAAAGTTTCGTTGGTTTTAGCAACATTGGGAAGGGACTGGGAGCTGGCTGATTTTTTGAAGTCTCTGATGATCCAAACCTATAAAGACTTTGAGCTCATTATCATCGATCAAAACAAGGACGGTAAAATCGATGACATTGTCGAGTCGATCAATAGTTACCTTGATGTGAAGCATGTGAAAGTGGATTTTACCGGTAACGCCAGGGCCAGAGACTACGGCATAGGCTTGGCCCAAGGCAGAATCGTCGCGTTTCCCGATGACGATTGCGCCTATGACAAGGATGTCCTGAAAAAAGTGGTCGCCGAGTTTAACAGGCGGCCAAACCTGTCTATTCTGGTAGCGGGTTCGTACGATGTTTCATCCAGCCGATTCAGCATCGGTGTTAACAGTCACAGTGCGCAGTATTTTTCACGCTTCAAGATGATGGGGGTGGAGTTCACGCAGTTTTTCGATCGGAAAAAGATTGACGGCAAACAGTTCTACCTGGATCACGACTTCGGGATCGGTTCCAAATATTCCGGGGCGGAGGGATTTGAACTTTTGTATCGCTTGCTTCGGGCAGGCAGCACCGCATTTTATACCCCGGAAATAAAGATTTACCACCCGGATAAAGATCACTACAAGCTGGGCACGGGGAGAATGCTGATGTATTCCACGGGGATTGGGGCTTACATCAGGAAATTCGCCAATCAGCAGGATGTGTTCATTCTGTACTACATCGTTCGCAAGATGTTTGTCGCGCCGATCCTGAAAATGCTGTTGGCCGTGGTTTTATTGAACCCGAGAAAACTGGCTTATTCTTTTTATAACCTCGTCGGTATCTGGCGCGGGTTTCTGGCGTATGGGAGGTAAGATCGGCGAAGGGCGAAAGGCGAAGGGCGAAGGGCGAAGGGCGAAAGGCTGGGTACACACGGTTACCTCTCGTTCCCACGCGCTGCGTGGGAATGCAGTCAAGGCGCGCTGCGCCGCGAGTCATGACCAACGTCTTGCGTATACGGGACGCAGCGCGTCCGGCACTACGTTCCCACGCAGCGCGTGGGAACGAGAGCAAGCGCTAAGGGGGTAGGGGCAGGGTAACAAAACGGCAGACGGTCTTTTTGCCCTTAGCCTTTCGCCTTGCGCCTTGTTTATCCAATTTATTCAGAGAATGTTTTTCAGGAGAAATATTATGAATGTAGGTATCGTTACCACACATATCCCCCCGGCTAAAGGTTACGGCGGGGTGTCCGTCACCGCCGGCGTTTTAACCAAAGCCTGGGCGGAACGCGGTCATAAGATGGTGTTGATCGCATCCGACGAGTCGATTGCGGGCCGACTGAGATCCGAGCAGGTATGTCTTGGCGAACAGGTGGATGTCAGGCTGTATCGTTGCTATGGCTTCAGGCGCTGGGGCTTTGGACTGGGCGCTGTTCCCGAACTGTTTAAATTATGCCTGCAAGCGCCGGTGGTCTATATCCATGGCATCGCAACCTGGCCGTCTACGCTGGCGGCTGTTTTTTGCACCCTGTTGCGTCGCCCGTTCATGGTCGCCGTGCATGGCGGATTGATGCCAGAGCATGTCGATTTGATACGGCGGGAAAAACCGCACAAATGGCTGTTCTATAAATGCTTGACCTTTCCAACCTTGCGCCGGGCTATCGCCGTGCATTGCACCAGCGACACCGAGGCCGAAGGCGTGCGCAACGTGCTCGGCGAAGATGCCCGCATCCTGTTGGTTCCGAACGGCATCGACAGTCGGGACATTAAAGTGGCCGAGTACCCTGCCGGGAAAGGCATGAAGCTTTGCTTTCTGGGGCATATTCAACAGGAAAAAGGCATCAATGCCTTTATCAGGGCATGGTTGAAAGTTCGGAATCCTGAGGATCGGTTGGTGATCGCAGGCCGTAGCGTGGACGGCGCTTATTTTGAAGAATTTCAGGCGCTGGTCGAACAGGCCCACGGGGCTATCAGTTACAGCGGTTACCTGGAGCGCGGCGAAGTCATGGACTTGTTAGCCTCCAGCCATTTCCTGGTGTTGCCTTCAGGGCTGGAAGAAGCGGGCGGCATGCGCGAGAACTTCGGCAATGTAGTGGCCGAAGCCATGGCCGCAGGACGCCCGGTGTTGGTCGCCAAAGGCTTGGCATGGGATCATCTGGAATCGTTCGGGGCCGGTTTCGTTTTCGATAGAACCGAGGCTTCGGTGTGCGAGGTGTTGCGTAAAGCGCAAGCGCTGGACAGTTTGGCGTGGGAACAGATGTCGTGGTATGGCCGACAGTATGTCGAACAACAGCTCGATCCCATTAAACTGGGGGAGCGAATCTGGCAGGTGTTGAAAAGGCCTGATCAAGCCAAGCTGCCGCAACCGCTGGTCGAGGGAGCCTCGCATGACTAAGATCGGCCTTATCGTACCCACTCTAAACGCCGGTAGCCTGTGGGAGTCGTGGCTTAAAGCCTTCGAACAACAGATCCGGAAAGCGGATTATCTGTTGGTGATCGACTCTTCGTCCAGCGACGACACCGTCGCCTTGGCGCGCGCCCACGGCTTTGAGGTGCAGGTGATTCCCAAGTCGGAGTTTAATCACGGCGGCACTCGCCAGTCCGGCGTGAACAGGCTGCCTGAGGCGGATATTATCGTGTTCCTGACTCAGGATGCGTTATTGGCCAAAGCCGATGCCATCGAACGGCTGTTGGTTGAGTTTGATGATGAGCGGGTCGGTGCGGCTTACGGACGCCAGCTTCCGCATCGGAACGCCGGGCCGATTGCCGCCCACGCCCGGCTGTTTAATTATCCGGCCGAAAGCCAGTTGCGCAGCATGGAAGATCGAACGCGTTTCGGTATTAAAACGGTGTTCATATCCAATTCTTTTGCCGCCTATCGGCGGAATGCATTGATGCAGGTAAGCGGCTTCCCGGTCGATACCATCATGAACGAGGACACCTATGTGGCCGGAAAAATGCTGGCATCCGGCTGGAAAATCGCTTATTGCGCCGATGCCCAAGTGTTCCATTCGCATGACTACGGTTTCCTGGACGAATTTAAGCGCTACTTCGACATCGGCGTTTTCCATACGCATACCGCGTGGCTGCAACAGACATTCGGCGGAGCGTCCGGCGAGGGCTTACGCTTTGTTATCTCGGAAATGCGCTACCTGATGAAACACGCCCCCTGGCTGATTCCCTCCGCAGTGTTGCGGACCGGCTTGAAATGGCTCGGATTCAAGCTGGGCGCATTACATAGGGGATTGCCGCAAGCTATGCTCAGACGCTTTAGCCTGCATAAAACCTACTGGCTTCGCGCCTTGCCGTAAACCTCTCCGGTTACTCAATTTTTGCAGAATTTAGGTGTTACAATCTGCAAAATTCAAATTTAATACATAATGGATTAATTCGTATGACGAAACCTATTAAAACTGTTCTTGTGGTCGGCGGCGCCGGTTATATCGGCTCCCATATGGTCTGGCTACTTGGTCAGAAAGGCGTCGATGTGGTTACGCTCGACAATCTTTCCAGCGGACACCGCGACGCGGTGCTGCATGGTCAATTCGTCCATGGCGATATTGCCGATCGGCTGATACTCGACAAAGTGTTTCGGGAGCACAAGTTCGATGCCGTCATGCACTTTGCGTCGTTCATCCAGGTGGGCGAATCGATGCAAGATCCCGCCAAGTATTACCAGAACAACGTCGTCAACACCCTTAACCTGCTCAACGCGATGCGCAGTCATGGCGTCGATAAATTCATTTTCTCATCGACCGCCGCCATCTTCGGCGAGCCGGAATACACCCCTATCGATGAAGCGCATCCCAAGCAGCCAATTAATCCCTACGGCTGGAGCAAGCTGATGGTTGAGCAGGCCTTAGCCGATTACGATCGCGCTTACGGCCTCAAATCGGTTTGCTTGCGCTACTTCAACGCCGCCGGGGCGCATCCCGACGGCTTGTTGGGCGAGCGGCACGATCCCGAAACGCACCTGATCCCGCTGGTGCTGCAAGCCGCCTCCGGCCGCCGTCCGCACATTACCGTTTTCGGACGCGATTACGATACCCCGGACGGCACCTGCATCCGCGATTACATCCATATCCTCGACTTGGCCGAAGCGCACTGGCTGGCCCTGCAACATTTGCAATCGGCAGGAGAATCCGCCGCATTTAACCTGGGCAACGGCAACGGCTATTCGGTCGAGAGCGTTATTCAGGCGGCCAAGCGAGTCACCGGCAAGACCATCACTGTGCAGGAAGGCCAACGCCGCGAAGGCGACCCCGCCCGGCTAGTGGCCAATGCCGATAAAATAAAGCAGCAATTGGGCTGGCAGCCCGCTTATGCGAGCCTGGATGCCATCGTGGAGCACGCTTGGCAATGGGAATACAACCGCGCGTCCGGATTCGCCGGAACGAAAACCGCTTAACTATCGGCCATTTATAATCAATCCCAGTCTTCCGCCCTTAATTTCTGTTTTGGAGACCTTGCAAAAAACGCCAAACCCGGCGTGAGCTGTTTTTAGCGGAGATGGGGCGGGTCGCGTCTTGCCTCCGCGATGGGTATAAATATCCCGGCACTGGCGAAAAATGATTTGATCGGCGCTTCCCTAGGTATTTTACGATATACCAATCGCTCGTTATTTGACTTAGTGTGTAATCCTGATATTTTCGCCAGACGGGAGGTGTTGACACTATGGCAACTAGAGAACTGACCAAGCAAGCCTTCAGGCTTTACGACAACATTAGAGCTCAAAGTTATAGAGCATCAGCATGTTCAGAGGATGGGGTGCGGTTATATTTCCTGGGACGTAAAGCTTTTTACAGATATAAACGCCGTCTGAAAGCCGAATAAGGCGATGAACGGATGCTCAGCCAGGTTTATTAGATTAAATTTCAATAATGAAGTGGGGCGCTAAAGCCGTTTCTTGTGGCATTAGCGGCTCAAACACTAACAAACATTCGAGCGAACAAATAAATGGGATGAAAAGAAAATTGATTAAAGAGGCTTGTAAGTTATACGACAAGATTAACGACAAGATTATGGATGAGGGAAATAAGCTATACAGCTGCATAAACTTTAAGGAACGTCTCGGTCGACTTGCAATTCGAGCCCATAAAAGATACATGCGGCGGCAAGGGGGCGTTCTTGCCGATGAGCGGGGGAAGCATTCGTAAGTGTGTCAAACAAACATACGGCTTCATCCGCTCATGATGACTGCTAGTGGCTCGCTCTTGCCGACTCACGCTTTATTTTAAAGCCTGTGCAATCCCTGTCTTGAATAGCCAAGAAACTGATCTGTTAATGCTTTTTCGGACATATAGTTAAGGGGATTTTGAGTTCATAGCGCGTGTTCCTTGGGTCGGCTATATTTGTTTATTCGGGGATTTTTGATAAATGAAAAGCGGGCGGCGTTGATTTATAGCTTACTACCTAATGTTACGCAGTCAGCCGAGTGAATGGTGTATAAGGTGTCGCTCACGCGACGTTTCTTTGAATCGGGGTCTCGCCCCCGAAGGCGAGTTACTTTCTTTTGCTTCGCCTCGGCAACTGCTCCTGCGTTGCTCTACCTCCTGCATCCATGCAGTCGAAAAGAAAGTAACCAAAGAAAAGGCGACCCGGTTGCCGCTTGCTTCCTGCGCTCCTCGCTTTTACCGAGGGTCAGCAGAAGGGGCTCCTGCCCCTCTGCTGACGTGCGGCATCCCTGCCGCACCCCTCACGGGCCGATCTCGGCAAAAGCTCCGGTGCTCGGCGCGGCAAACGGGATTGAATTCGCGCCACTTAAGTTTCCATCGTCATTTGACTCCTTGGTTCAAGGATATTTTGCGTAAGCTACGGCGCTCACTGCGACAAAAGTGAGAAATACAGCCAGTGCGTAGCATCAGTTACTGCGGTCGGTTGCCCAAGTCGCCATCCGCTGCGTCATGACGTAAAGCACCGGTACGAACGGTATTGCCAACAGCGTCGAAGACAGCATGCCGCCGAAAACCACCGTACCGATGGCCTGTTGGCTGGCCGCGCCCGCTCCCGAAGCGCCGAGCAAGGGCACGACACCCAGAATGAAAGCGAACGAGGTCATCACGATGGGCCGGAATCGCCGCCGGGTGGCCTCCACCGCCGCCTCCGTCACGGACATCCCTTCGGCTTGCAGTTGCCGGGCGAATTCGACGATAAGAATGGCATTCTTGCAAGCCAGGCCGATCATCAGGATCAGTCCGACCTGCGTATACAGATTATTGTCGAATCCCCGCATCATCAGGGCCAACAGGACGCCGACCAAAGCCATCGGAACGACCAGCACCACGGCCAGGGGACTGGTCCAGCTTTCATACAAAGCCGCCAGCACCATGAATACCAAGGTGATCGAAAGAGCGTAAATGAAGTAGGCCTGGTTACCCACCTGCTTTTCCTGGAAGGACGTCGCCGTCCAGTCGAAGCTCATCCCCTTGGGCAGGACATTATTGGCTAATTGTTCCATCAGATTCAGGGCTTGTCCGGAGCTGAATTCCGGAGCGGCAGCGCCGTATATTTGCGCCGCGGGGTAAAGGTTGTAACGCATCACCAGCTCGGGGCCGACAGTGCGCTTCACCTGCAACAAGGTACCTAACGGCACCATTTCGCCCTGCTCATTTCGCACATAAAGGTTCTTGATGTCTTCCGGCTGTAAACGAAAGGGCGCATCGGCCTGAACATAAACCTGGAAGACCTGGTTGAACTTGTTAAACAGATTGACAAAGGAGGAACCGAGATAGGTCTGCAACGTGGAAAACACGTTGTTTAAGGGAATATTTAGCGACTCCACTTTGGTTCTGTCAATATCCAGGAAAAGCTGCGGGCTGCGCGCATTGAAAGTCGAGATTAAATTCCGCAAGCCGGACTGGGAGTTGCCCGCGCGGATGACTTCGTTGACTGCTTTTTGCAACTCGGCAAGCCCCAGACTTTGACGATCTTCCACCATCAACTGGAAACCGCCTCCCTGGCCCAGTCCGCGAATCGGAGGGGGGACCAGCACAAGGGACCCGGATTCCTCCAAAGGCGTTAGATCGCGGCGCAGATTGGCGGTAATCGTGTCCTGGCTCAAATCCGCTCCCCGCTTGCTCCAATCGTCAAAAACAATAAAGGTGGTGACGATGTTGGAGACGTTCGCGCCGTCCAGTATAGACAATCCGCCGATGGTCACCCAAGCTTCCACGCCTTGGGTTTTATGAAGAATCTCATTCAGTGATTGGGTCACGGCGGTCACGCGCGGCTGCGAGGACGCGTCCGGAAGTTGGGTGATCACCATCGCATAGCCCTGGTCTTCGGTGGGTAAGAATCCCGTAGGATGATAGGCAAACCTCCACGCGCTGAGGACGATTATCAACATGTACAGCAAAACCATCGCAACGGCCCGTTGTACCATCCAGGTAACCAAGCGCACGTAAGCACGTTCGAGGAAACCATAAGCCTTGTTAAAGCCTCGAAAGAACCAATTGACTTGCTTGTCTTGAACCGGGCGCAGCCACAGAGCACACTGGGTCGGCTTAAGTGTCAGCGCATTGATCGCGCTGATGATGGCCGTGGACGCAATGACCAAAGCGAACTGACGAAACAGCTGCCCGGTGATCCCCGGAAGAAAGGCGGCCGGTAGAAATACCGACGTCAGCACCAAAGTAATACCCATGATCGGCCCGGTGATTTCCTGCATCGCTTTGATCGTCGCTTCTTTGGGGGCCAGGCCTTGCTCGATATGATACGAGGCGTTTTCGACGATAACAATGGCATCGTCCACGACAATACCGATCGCCAGAATCAGCGCGAACAGGGTCAGCAGGTTGATGCCGAAGCCAAGCATGGACATCGCCGCAAAGGAACCGATCAGGGTGACCGGGATGGTCGTCGCCGGTACCAGCGTGGCCCGCCAATTCTGTAAAAAGACCACGACGACGATGAGCACCAGTAGGCCGGCCTCGAACAGCGTAATGTAAACATCGTGTATCGCGCTACGGACAAATTTCGTGGTGTCGTAGTGAATCTCGTATTTCAGGCCGGGCGGGAAATCCTTGCTCATGGTCGCCATGGCCTTTTTAACCTCTTCCGCTACGCTAAGCGCGTTGGCGCCGGGCAAGGTAAACACCGGCATCACCGTCGCCTTGTGGCCGCTCGACTCGGAAAAGTTGCTGTAACTTTGGCGGCTAAGCTCGACGCGGGCGACATCGCGAATACGCACGATTTGCGCCGACTCGCTGCGGGTGCTTTTGATAACGATATTCTCGAATTGCCCCACATCAGCCAAGCGGCCCATCGCGTTGACGGTGAATTGAAAGGTCTGGTTCGCAGGGATCGGAGGGCCGCCCAATTGCCCTGCGACCACTTGCAGGTTTTGACTCTGGATGGCGTTGACCACATCCTGCGTCGTTAAGTTTAAATAACGAAGCTTTTCCGGATTCAACCAGACCCTCATGCTGTAAGGCCCAGCGCCGCGCACCGCGATTTGGCCCACACCGGGCAAGCGCGCCAGCGGGTTCTGCAAATTGATCACGGCGTAGTTGGAAAGAAAAGTGTCGTCAAACCGGTCGTCTTCCGAATACAGCCCCACCACCAACAAGATGTCCGTGGAAACTTTTTTTACGTTGACGCCCTGGGGTTGAACCGAAGCGGGAAGCTGCGGCAAAGCACTGTTGACCAGATTCTGCACCAGCGCCGTGGAGGTATTAAGATCGGTTCCCACGTTAAAGGTGATCGTTAAGGTGTAACTGCCGTCGCTGGCGCTGGTCGACAACATATACAGAGAATTCTCCACGCCGTTGACCGCCTGCTCGATGGGGATGCCCACCGTATTCGCAACCACTTCGGCGCTGGCCCCCGGATAGCGTGCAGTCACCTGAATGGTCGGCGGCACAATGGGCGGATATTGCGCCACGGGCAGATTGATAAAACAAACCAGGCCCAAAATGACGGTGATAATCGCGATGACGTTGGCGAAAATCGGTCTTTCAATGAAATATTGGGAGATCATGGCGTTTGCTTCTCCTGCTCGGTCGGAGCGGAAGAAACGTCCCCGTTGCTCTCGGTCTTAGTCAGGGGTTTTCGTATCGGCTTCACCGTATTTCCCGGAATTGCGTGCAGGAGCCCTGTCACAATGACCCAGTTCTGAGCGCCGAGTCCTTCTTCGATCACCCTCCCATCGTCAGCCTGGATGCCAAGCTTGACCGGGCGACGCTCAACGACGTTTTTATCGTCAACTACCAGCAGGTATGAGCCCAGCTGGTCATAGCCAATGGCCGCTTCCGGCACCACTAAGGCCATTTTTTCAGAATTGACCACGAGAAGCCGCACCCGAGCGAACAGCCCCGGCAAGATCGTGCCGTCGGCATTGGGATAACTGGCGCGCAATAGCAACGTGCCGGTCGTCGGCGTTATGGAAATCGCCGTGAAATCGAGGTATCCCTGATGGGGATAGCCTTTTTAGTCGGACAGCGCGAGCGAAGCCGGTATTTTCATTTGTTCGGCCTCGCCCGGTCCGACGTTGGTCTGCTTGATAACTCTCAGCAGCTCCGTCTCGTTGATGGTGAAGTAGACGTAGATGGGATCTATCTGGTTGATCTGGGCCAATGGGGTAAATTCACCGGCACCCACGAGGTTGCCGGGGTCCTTGAGCCGACGGTCAATGCGTCCGTCAAAAGGCGCGACAACCTTGGTGTAGTCCAGGTCCAATTTAGCCAGATCGCGATTCGCCTCGGCGGCCACCACTGCGGCCCTCGCGTTATCGCGCTCGAACCGCCAATTGTCCACATCCGTCTGGGCCGCCGCATGTTGCCGCACCAGGCCGCCGAACCGGTCCAATTCGGTTTGCGCGTGGTTGAGGCTGGCCTGTTGCTGAAGCACTTGAGCTTCCGCCTGCTTCAAGCGGGCTTGGTAAGTGTCCTGTTGAATCAAAAGCAACGGCTGGCCCATCTTTACTTTATCGCCGTCGTGAAAGAAGACCTTTTCCAGATAGCCTTGTACGCGCGCGACCAACTGGACCGAGTTAAAGGCCTGGGTGTTTCCGGTAAATTCCAGATATTCGCTGACTTGCCGGCGAACGGGTTGGCTAACCGTGACTTGTGGTGGAGGCGGAGGCGCGTAGGTATTCTTGTCTTCGCAGCCTGAGCCAAAGATCATCACCATCACTATCAGCCACGCAATGTTTGCGTGGGTCTGGGCGGGTTCCCAAGCTCCAGCTTGGGAACCCAGGGGGCGAAGCTCTCGGCAACCGCTCCTGCGTTGCTCTACCTCCTGCATCCATGCAAGTCGTAGCTTCGCGAGACGGGAAGCTAGCGCTTCCAGAACTGAATTCCCAAGCTGGAGCTTGGGAATTAGCAAATATCTTGGAAAAAGCCGCCTGCGAGGCACGCTCACTGAGGTGTACCTTGCTCAGCGAACCGGTTAATTGCTGATTTTGCGGATAGATATTACCGGTGGCGATTCCCAGCTGGGCGCGGGCTTCGAGAACCCGCACTCCGGCTATGCGTATGTTGAGATTTTCGAGGTAGGCGCGATCGATTAGCTGGTTCAGGACCGGGTCGTTGAATGATTTCCACCAAGTTTGATCGTTGGCGGAAGTCGTATTAAGCCGCCGGTCCTCGGCTTCCAGCCATTGAGTAGCCGTTTCGGTAGCAGGACGAACATAGTCGGGCCCGACCATACAGCTGGAGAGCAACAGAAAAGCCAATGACCAAACCGGGTAAAACCCAGGGAGTTTAACGGCCCATTGCATCATTAACTCCTAAGCGTGTCGGTTCGCGCTCGCAGTTCGGGATTCCAGTCGCAGTGGGTTTTATTTTGCTTGCGTCTGGCGTGTTAACACAACCTATCGAATCACGCTGCCCAGTGGCGTATCTGCGTCCTCGCAGTATTTGCCGGCCTTTTCGTATTGCGACTCAAGAGAACTTATAAACTGACGTTACGCAGTTAGTCGAATTTCGACCGCTTTAATATTAAGGAGTCGCTAGCGCGACACTTGATTGAATCGGGTTGTCGCACCCGAAGGCGAGTTACTTTCTTTTGCTTCGCCTCGGCAACTGCTCCTGCGTTGCTCTACCTCCTGCATCCATGCAGTCGAAAAGAAAGTAACCAAAGAAAAGGCGACCCGGTTGCCGCTTACTTCCTGCGCTCCTCGCTTTTATCGAGGGTCAGCAGAAGGGGCTCCTGCCCCTCTGCTGACGCGCGGCATCCCTGCCGCGCCCCTAACGGGCTGTTCTCGATAAAAGCTCCGGTGCTCGGCGCGGCAAACGGGAGAAATACCATCCGTGCGTAACATCAATTAGTTTACGAGTAGACGACTCTGGCGGTCGCTGAAACCCGATTGCCGAACTTTGAAATGATGTGAGTATAATGAGCAAAAATCAAAGTTAAATTTATATGCCTAAAGATAACCGCAAGCCGGGTTCTTCATTTTCAGCTGCGAACCCATCGGTTCGATCTTATGCTTGGCTGCTTCAAATTGCGGGAGTGGCTGCCGCCTACTTTGTCACCGGCAAACTCGGTACTTTTTTAGCGATTCCTCCAGGCTATGCAACGGCCATCTGGCCGCCTTCAGGCATTGCCTTGGCGGGCATTCTGATCTACGGATACCGCGCCTGGCCGGGTATCCTGCTGGGGTCTTTTCTGGTTAATCTCTCGGCCACATTAATTAACGGTTCTCCTTCGGAAACGCTCACTTCAGTCGTTACTACCCTGGCTATCGGCGGCGGCGCAAGCTTGCAAGCCGTCGTAGGCGCTTATTTAGTCAGGCGCTTTGCCGGTTTTCCCAACTCGCTGACCCGGGAAAAAGAAGTCTTTTTGTTCTTGCTTTTTGGAGGACTCTTAAGCGCTCTGGTCAATTCGACGATCGCAGTCTCGACGCTAGTGGCTATCGGGCGGATTCCGGCGGCAAATTTCCAGGCCAACTGGGGAACTTGGTGGATGGGGGATGCCTTGGGGATATTTATCTTTACCCCGCTTATTTTGGTCTGGATGCAACATCCTGGCGAACTTTGGCGTAACAGACGGATGGCGATAACCGTTCCGATTATCGCAATGTTTGTGCTGACAACGGTCGCGGTTTTTTATGAGGCAAAAAATAACAATGAGCGGCTAAAGTTTGAGTTCGATCAACAGGCGGCGGAGCTGAGCGTCGCATTGGAAAAGTCGATTTTGACGCACTTAAACGTACTCCGTTCGCTCGGAAGTTTCTACTCGGCTTCGACAACGGTGGATAGGGACGAATTCCGAACCTTCGTTGCTCATTCGTTAGATAATTTTCAGGGGATTCAGGCGCTGGGATGGAATCCCCGTATTCCGGCATCTGAACGGGATGCATTCGAGCATAGCGTAAGGAGCGAAGGCTACCGAAATTTCCGGATCACCGAGTGGGATGTCGATGAACAGCTGGTGCGCGCGGGGAATCGCCCCGAATATGCCCCGGTCGGTTTTGTCGAACCCTACAAGGGAAACGAAGTCGCGTTGGGTTACGACGTGTATTCCGATGAGTCGCGGCGCGAGGCCGCCGATCGGGCGAGAGATACCGGAGAAATCGCCACGACCGCCAGGGTTAAATTAGTTCAGGAACGCGGCAATCAGTATGGGCTTATCGCGTTTATGCCTCTTTACCGCAAAGGCTTTCCGCATCAGACTTTGGAAGAGCGACGCAATAATATTGCAGGTTATATGGTGGCGGTATTCAGGGGCGGAGACATTGTGACTGCGGCGCTCAAGGACCTGAATCGGGAAAGACTGTCCTACCGGCTTATTGACGAGGGAGCTCCGGCTGGAGAGCAGTTGATTTTTTCCAGCGATCGGAAACAACTAAAGCCGCTGGTCCTGCAGGAAAACGGGCTTTTCGGAACACACTTTTCTCTTGTAAGCCGTTTAGTCATGCCGGTCGGAGGCCGATCATGGCGGTTTGAGGTCGTTCCTACACAGGATTATTTTGCCTATCACCGCTCGGATAACGCATGGCTGATTTTGTCGGTCGGCCTGTTACTGACCAGCATGGGTAGCGCATTTGCGATGGTATTTTCCGGTCGCGGCAGTGTGCTCCGGCAGTTGGTAGATGAACGCACGGCTGCGTTGGCGCAAAGCGAGGAACGTTTTCGCTCTACTTTCGAGGATGCCCCGGTCGGTGTCGTCAATGTATCGCTGGAGGGTCGCTTTTTAGCCGTTAATCAAGGGTTCTGCGATCTGGTCGGTTACAGCCGTAATGAGCTTCTGACCATGACCTTCATGCAATTGACGCATCCCGATTATCGCCGGCACGATGCCGATAAGATACGGCAAACCCTGGCCGGTGAAATTTCCGGATTCAATGTGGAGAAAAAATATGTGCGTAAGGACGGCGGAGTCGTCTGGGGCAATTTATCGGCGAAGCTGATCCGTCATCCTGATGGCTCAGCGGGTTACTTTGTTGCGGTTATCGAGAATATTGACCGTCGTAAGCTGGCGGAAGCGACGCTGAAGGAAAACGAGGTCTTCAAGCAAGCCATCCTGAATTCCGTCGTTGCCGAAATAGCCGTGCTGGACCACGATGGCGTTATCCTGGCAGTCAACGAACCCTGGCGGCGTTTTGCGCTGGAAAATGGTATCGAGTCCTCCGGCATACGGGCATCGAACTCTGACGTCGGCGCCAATTACCTAACGGTCTGCGAGATGCCGGGTACCGATTCTTCGGCGGATGGCGCCCTGGAAGCCTACTACGGCATTCGGGCGGTACTGGACGGACGTTTGCCCAGCTTCAGTCTAGAATACCCATGCCATTCGCCGCAACAACAACGCTGGTTCAGTATGAGCGTCACGCCTATGGGAGATACGGCGCAGGGTAGTGCGGTAATCACGCACATGAATATCACCGTCCGCAAGCAGGCGGAGGAGCAGTTGCGCATTGCCGCGATCGCATTCGAATGCCGGGAAGGCATCGTGGTGATGGATGCAAATCTGAAAATTTTGCGGGTCAATCGGGCTTTCACCCAGATTACAGGCTACTCGCAACAGGAGGTTCAGGGCAAAACAACCGCGACTTTCAGATCGGACAGGCATCCGGCTTCCTTTTATGACACGGTCTGGAGTGGGTAATGGGTTAAATATGTAATTTTCCCGTATAATACCCCTATGACCTGTTATCAAGAAATTACCTGCCCGGCTTGCGGCAGCAATCAAATTATGAAGTCTGGCCGTAGTGCAGAGGGTACACAGC
>Ga0208882_1000076_pt1 | contig 64014 bp, 86 predicted proteins | sample LakWasMet14_LOW5_2_FD_183862 | JGI IMG/M metagenome (GOLD analysis project Ga0208882, IMG submission 183862) | Freshwater sediment methanotrophic microbial communities from Lake Washington under simulated oxygen tension - Sediment Metagenome... | ecosystem: Environmental > Aquatic > Freshwater >...
TTATTTTTATTATCACAACGCATTGATTTAATGGAGCCAATGGCGGGAGTCGAACCCGCGACCTACTGATTACGAATCAGGACGGTTATTATTCTGGCCTGTTCTTGCTAGGATTTTAATGTGTCATCAAGTGCCTGTTTTACAGGGCTTGCAGCTTTTCGTCATTCCTTTCTGTTCCTTTTTGTGACGGTAATAATCTATTATATGTCACTCCCAAAGGCACTACGAAAGGCACTACGAAAAATGGCATTCACCGACAAGCAGATTAAAGGACTTAAACCCAAGGCAGCGCCCTATCGCCTTTTTGAAAAAGGCCCCGACAAGGGGTTCGGCATCCAGGTAACAGCAAATGGCTCGGTATCGTTTTTCATCCAGTATGCCACAAACGGGAAGAAGCGATTTTATAACTTAGGACGCTATCCCTCGGTGACGCTTTATGATGCAAGGATAAAATGCCGGGAAATCAGGGCGATGATTGATAACGGCAGCGATCCGCAAGAACAACACCCCACGCACCGTTTTGGCGTGGTGCGCGACTTGTTTGACTACTATGTAAAAAAGATGCGCGACGATGGCAAGACTACGTGGGTTGATGTGCAAAATGGCCTGAATGCCAACTGCCAAGATATTATGGCTATGCAAGCTAACAAGGTTGATCCTATCCATATTAGGAAAATCCTGCATACGATCATCAACAGAGGATCAGAGGTTCAGGCAAACCGTATCAGGGCTTATTTGAACCGGGCGTTTAAGCTGGGCGTTTACCATGACAATGACCCGGCAAACCTATCGAGTTCAGTGATATTCCAACTCGCTATGAATCCGGTGGAAGCGATACCCAAGAACACGAAAGCCGAAGCCGCCGGTGAGCGCAACCTGTCATTTGGCGAGATCAAGACGCTGTGGCATAGCAACGACATTGGCGAGCAGATGAGCATAGCCGCAAAGCTATTGTTGATTTACGGGTGCCGGATGATGGAGCTGTGCGGGGCCAAGAAAAACGAGTTTGATTTTGACGCGATGATCTGGACGATACCTTGGGAGCGCGTTAAAACCAGCAAGAAAAATAAGCGCCCTCACCTGTTGCCGATCACGCCGCTGGCAAAAACGCTACTGGATCGGCAATTGCTCTATGCCTGGGACTCTGAGTATCTATTCCCCGGTCGGCATGACAATAGCAAACATATTCATCAAACCTCATTGAATCATGCCATGAGGCGTGTATCCGGGCTTGATTCTTTCGATGTGAGAGCGTTACGTCGAACATGGAAAACCAGAACGGGCGAAGCTGGCATAGGTATTGAAGTCAGGAATCTAATTCAGAACCATAGCCGAACGGATGTTAGCTCGGTGCATTATGACAAATGGAGTTATATCGCAGAAAAAAGGGCGGCTCTTGAGCGATGGGAGGCGCATCTTATTGGAATGCTGAAGGATTAACAACCACCATCCAGCCGGATGATTTTAAACAGACTCGCGGCTTGTCCGATTGAGCGCATAGTTATACAGGGGTAAGAATGATAACTGGGGTAGCTATTAGAAATGAAAATATGGTGATAAGCCTACCAAGACCGAATAGGCATTCAGATTGCTTTGCATACGCGCAAAGGATGGGAATTAATCTAAGCGAAAGCGAACTTGGAAAGAAAGCGGATCATCAGGGTTTTGTCACGCATACGGGCAAATTCCTAAACCGAGTTGAAGCGGCAAAATATCTAAAACGAACAAAGCAAAAAACATTATTCCCAATTGGTGGAATAGCAATTAGCGAGGATTTGTGGTGATGCATAACGCCGTGTTAAGCGGAAAGCCGCCACACGGTTAATTTTAACGGCGCAAATGCGCTACATGGCGGCTTTTCCGCTTGAACTAAGAGTTATACATGGTGAAAAAATGAACGAATGGCCTGGTGGTAAAAGACATGCAATGGATCAGGGAGAACACGAACGCTGGAATGATACGCATTATCCGGGAACGAGGCAGCTTTGTTGCAAGTGCGACGAACCGACCGGACGTTGCGAAGAAGATTCTATCTATTCAGAAGACGGTGAGGATGGGCCGTTTTGTGAAGAGTGTTGGCGAGAGCATCCAGAATATGGTGTATAACGCCGAATTAACGTTCGTCGGTACGAACTTTGCGGTGCGGGTTGACAGTAAAAAACGGAGTAGGCCAAAAACAGAACGAGGCAAAGTGTGGGTAAAATCAGCATCACATCCGTTTTACGTTGGCATAAACGAGCGTGGCATATTTGAGACAAAAGAGGAGGCTGAACGCGCTAAAACAGAAACGTGGGAAATGATCGTAAATGTATGACATAACAAACACATCTACTCGCGGCGACGTGGCTGACGGGGTATAATGGAGGGGCAAGATGAGCACCGAAGAAGTTTTTGAAGAACTAGGGATAAGCGAGAAGGAGGCTCTGGAATATCTGAATCAATACACATTCGGCAGCAATGAGCTGACTGGGGCGGTCAGTATTGTGCGGTTCGCCGCGTGGTTTGCGTTTGAATTGTGCAAAAATAACGAAACCAAAAAGGGTGTGCATAACGCCTAGTTAAGGCGTAGCGGCACGAACTTTAAACAACACCGCGATGCTGAACGGTGTCGCCTTGAATGACAGGCTATATGACACTAAAAATACTTGATATAAATGAACATGATTTGCATCTGGTCGGGCTAGAGTTAAACGCATGTCCATTTTGCGGAAGCAAAGCGTTTGCGACAGGCAGGTTTATCGAAACATCAGAGATATACCAGTATCGAGTCGCATGTATGAATCACCATTGCGGGGCAAGTGTCGCATATAATTCTCGTGATCGAAAAGATGCAGCAGATAACGCCATTAGAAATTGGCAAAAACGAATATAACGCCTGAATTCACCGGTCGCGCGGCGGTACGGTGGAATGAAAATTTAAAACTTTTGGAGAAAATAATGGACTTTCAACGCTTGAGAAACCTGTCCAATGGACGATTGCACACCGAGATTGGCCACATCTACGAAGACCTGGAGACTATTACTGGCGAGCGCGGATTGATGACTCACATGCTTCCGAGAGCGGTAAGAGCGGTTAAGCCGTGGCTTCGCGAGCATGTAGCAGACCCACGTTTTTGGGATGGGGAATACGACACCGCGCACACCGGGGAGTACACATTGCCAGAGCCTACAGCAGAAGACAGGTTGGCGATGTTTGAGCGATATAAGGCGCAACCGAACCCGCTGGAAGGTAAGGACGTGATTGCGGTGCAGGTGATGCACCTAACGCAATAATAACGGGACGCGGCGACGCGAATGAAATTTAACGAAAGATTAGGGCCGCGTTCCCGTTGATTTACGGGTTAGGCTTAATACGGGAGAATAACATAATGAGTTTTACAGATAACACAACAGGCAAATTTGAGTGGGGGACGCCACAAAGATTTTTTGATGAATTACACCGAGAATTTGGGTTTACGGTTGACGTTTGCGCTAATAAGGAGCTTGCAAAATGCCAAAAATACTACGACAAAGAAATGGACGGGCTGAAACAAGATTGGACGGGGGAGATTTGCTGGATGAACCCGCCCTATGGAGCCGCCATAGGTATGTGGCTCAAGAAAGCGGCCGAGAGCCGTGCGACTGTGGTTTGCCTTGTGCCATCGAGGACAGACAACAAGTGGTGGCACCAATGGGTAATGACGGCATCAGAGATCCGTTTCGTGAAAGGACGGCTACGGTTTCAGGGTGCAGGGGATGGAGCAAAATTTCCTTCAGCGATAGTAATTTTTAGAGGGGCATAACGCTGGCGTAACCGGCGCGTAGCGAAGCGGAGCGTCCGCGTTGACGCAAATGTTAGGCCACGATTTTGGATGGAAAATGAACGACTTTAATGACAACTACCCGAAGCAAAGAACAGGCAAAGAGTGCAAGAAAACGGATTGCGACAGGCATAAGGATTACGTTGCATGGCAATGCGGAACCGCTAGCCTTAATTTTTGCGTGGAATGCAAACATGCTCACGTTTCGCAGTACAAGCGCAAGGGGCCTAACGCAATAATAACGGGACGCGGCGAAGCGTTATAACCACCACTTACGCGCAGTTCTCAGCAAATGCGCGTGTTTTCACGACATGATTAATACAGGATGAAGTAGAATGAACGAAGCAGAAAAGCTACGTGCGGCAATAAATACTATTGAATCGAGAGTAGTTGAGTTTTTGCTTGCCAGAATATTTGGGAGAAAATTCTATTGCAACGATAGAACTTATGCTGAGTACAAAGGTAAAACATACCTGCTTAATTAAGCCAGTAATTCAGCCTCAATAGTCCGGCGCTTAGTCAAGCCACAACACACAAGGAACATAATGAGTTTTTCAGAAGAAATAGTCTCAGCAGCAAGGCCAGCAAAAGGTTTTGATGTTGCGCCATACCGAGTAAAGAGTTTTCCCAAAGGCAACGGGTTAAGTTGTGTATGCAACGCTTACGGCTTTAATTGCACTACTTTTATTACGAAACCGGGGGCCGTCATGACGACGCTTGATGATGCAACAGAGATTGCAAGACGATGGAACATGGGGAGCGGATTCCAAACCAGTATGCCGATTTTCACGACAATAGGAAAAACAGAATGACCTTACGCGATGAAATAATGAATTTGCCTTGTGATGATGATTGCTCGTTAATTTATATGATGGGTCATCATGAAGCCAGACATGCTGCCGCCGAGTTAGCAATAAAGTACGACGCGGCGATGGCAGAAATTGAGCGCATTGCTGACAGGCTGGGGTCAGACAGAAACTATGAGCGCTGCATTGCCGTGGAAGATTTGCTTCAGGTGTTAGCTAATTTCGATCTTGGCGATGCAGGATAAGAAATGAAACCAGAAGATATTAAATACCCTAGAGATATATTTGCCGATTTAATTATAGGCAATAGCCCGTATGCTTTTTATTTCTTTCAGTGGGTTCCATATCAAACCGATGCTAAACGATGGCGCTTAAAGCTATTTCATGACGTAAAGACATTTGATGGTAGAGAGGCATTTGGTATTTGGCCTAATGGAGGAAGTTGCGGCCCGTTTAAAGATGAGGAAGTGGAGTTTATACGGTTGAGCAAAGAGCAGTTTGGAAGCACCTATCAAGACCCAAGAGATAAGGCTAATTAAGCCAGTAACTCAGCCTCAACATTCCTGCGCTGAGTCAAGCCAGCCAGCACAATATATAAAAGCAAAAGCCCATATCAAGTAAAGACTATGGGCTTAAAATTGACACTATGACTGATTGCAATCTCAGTATCATAGCGGCCTCATAAGAGGACTTAAAGCCTGATGCTTATGCAGAGCAGGAAGGACAATTAATCATACTGATCTAATCCGTATTGCCGTATTAAGTTTTTCAGTAAAGCAGCATAAGCCGGGTCGGTTGCATAGCCAGCCTTGGCGATTGCCTCAGCAAATTCACACCCATTTTCACACAGGAATGCTGGCTTATAGCGTTTGTTATTACGCAAGAACAATGCGTGATCGGCAATGCTATCGGCCAGTGTTGCGTATTTACGAAAAGGAGCATTAACTTTGGTCTTAACGCCCTTGAAGTATTCCGTTGTCGGCATGAGTACCGAGTCGCCTTTCCATCTGGAATCAGCCTTAACGCCAAACAGGTTGCAAGCGTTCTTGGTAAGGGCCGATCTACCCCATCCAGATTCAAGTATTGCCTGAGCTATGGTTACGCTGGCCGGAACCGAATGCGCTTTGTGAGAGGCTTGAGCACCTGGTATCAGTGAGTTTAAAAATGCTGTGTTGCTTGGATTAACCATAATCGACCATATCAATAATGCTTATCTTCTCAGCTCTTGTCATACCTTCCGTTTTTCTAGCATTGCAGCAGACAGCGCATGAGCATGTTTTTGGCGTATTAATAGCCATGCCGTGATACTTAGGCTCACTGGTTAAATCCCTGCCATAATGAAAACGCCTGTTCTTTTTAAGGCGCTCACGGTGATGAAATTTTAATGCGCGACCCACTATTTCCCCAATGATCTAATAGCCGCTTTCAATATTGCTTTTCTGTTAATCAACTGAAAGACAAAGTTCGTTATATAAGTCAGTATGCCCAAGCAAACGCCGAACGCCCCTGCGTGGTGATCGAGTACCGCCAGCCAGTCTGATACCACAAGTCCTCCGCTGATTGAATACGCTAAGTATTGACACAAGCGCACGATGTACGCGGTTATCGGTTCTAAATGATCGTGAATACTTAGCGCCATGTTCAATCCCTTGCGACTTGGTTTTTAAGCCACACTACCCCAAGCTCTAATAGCATTCGGATAACCGATTCCGCTATAGGCTCAATCAAGTCCTCGAAGATGATTTCCAGATCAGCTAAAACCTTGTGCCGCTTGTCGGCTCCGGTGGCATCCGGCATGTCGGCATTGGCTAATTCAATGCGGTTCTTGATGCGTTCAAATAAATCGGCCTTGCCAATCAGCATGACGAACGTAGTTATGGCGGTCTGGATAATGGATTGAGTTAGGTTATTCATCGCATGAGATTCCGAGCATCACGCCGTCAGCTCGTGTTTGAGCGGTTGAGACAACGGGTGATAGGGTTGGGTGACAGGACGCGCACCCCGACAGCAAGGCCAGGATGAGCATGGATTTCATTACTTGTTAAAGCCGTCGATTTTTTGCGCGGGCGTCGCTTCCGGGATAAACACCGCAATGCCGCCAGCAACCAAGGTCAATACGCCCATCCAGTTGTCGAGTTGCACTTGAGGCACTTGGAAGATTCCGGCCAGGAACATGATAACGCGATAGTTAGCGGGTTCTTTGAGCCGCTCGAAGAGATAGATTAACTTACCCATGTAGTGTGTCTCCCGACAGTCTTGAGTTTGAATTATTCTAACACAAACAGACAGCAGATTTAAGCGAAACTTGCAATAGGTTTATGGATGAATGCGACCGCCCAGTGAAGTGCGTACGCTTTTCTTAGCACGAAACGCGAGGGCCGATTTAATCAGCGTCCGCTTTCTGCTCTTGATCTTCTTTAACCTTCACTTTCATGGAGTCTTTAATGTATTCGGATAATGTAATTTTTTTAGAGTCGGCAATTTCTTTCATGGATTCCTTTAGCCATGCCGGGACAACTAAATATAATCTTTCTGATTTCATGCGTATAACCTTGCGTATGATTAATATTGATGTATAATTATACGCATGATGATACAAAAATCCTATAAATTCAAGTTCTACCCAAATGCTGCGCAAGCCGAACAGCTGCAAAAAGAATTCGGCTGTGCGCGGTGGACATGGAATCGTGGATTGATTGAACGGGATTATGCGTATTCTCAATGGGGCGTTAGCCTGGGTTCTTTGCATGACATTGGAAAGAATATAAATCAGTACAAGAAGAATGATTATCCTTGGCTAAGTGATGCAACATCGAGCGTTATTCAGCAAAAGCTAATCGACCAAGATAAAGCGTTTAATAATTTCTTTAAAGGTCGGGCAGGTTTTCCAAAGTTCAAAAAGAAAAGCCATGCTCAAAGCATCCGCTATACGCTTGACCAGCGACAGGTTTTAAACAATTACCGGTCTGGTGAATTGTTAAAGCTGCCAAAATTGGGCGAATTAAAGATTAAATGGTCACAAGTCCCAGGCGGCATACCCAAGATGGTCACGGTATCGAAGTCGGCAAGCGGATGTTATTTCGTCAGCTTCATGTGTGAGGTCGAGCAAGACTTAAAACCGATGACCGGCAAGGTGATCGGTATTGATGTTGGTATCAAGGATGTGGTCGTAACCAGTGACGGCTTTTATTCAGGCGCGCCCAGGTTTACCTATAAGTACGCACGGCAATTGAAGAAAGCGCAACGGGTTTTAAGCCGTAAGAAAAAAGGCAGTAATGGATTTAAGAAGCAACGGATTGTGGTAGCAAAGATTCACGAAAAGATTGCAAACAGTAGAAAAGATTTTTTGCACAAAGTGACAACCAAGCTTGTGTCTGAAAATGATATTTTGTTTTTGGAAGATTTAAACGTTTCCGGGATGCTCAAGAATCGTAAGCTATCAAAAGCGGTTGCGGATGTGGGCATTTTTGAACTCAATAGGCAAATCGAGTACAAATCTCAGTGGTACGGCAAGCAGGTTGTTAAAATCAGCCGTTGGGAGCCTACGACGAAGAAGTGTAGTTCATGCGGGAATATTCGCATTATGAAATTATCGCAACGTACTTATGAGTGCGAATGTGGTTTAGTAATGTGCCGCGATCTTAACGCAGCGCATAATATTAAGGCGGCGGGGAACGTCGTTATGAGTGGAGCCGTACACCAAATTGATAAAGCCGCATGAGAATGATGCTTGTATCAAACGGCCGTGAAACTCGACCTGCTCTAACTGATAGCTTTCGCCTGGAGCGAGGCGGTCAGCTTGTAAGCGGATTCCAAAGGTTTTGAAGCCTATTTATTTAACGGGTGGTTTTGTGTAATCTATTATGCTCCCAAAAAATACCCAGAAGAACAATCATGGATAAAAATACGCTTGCCACAATCACTGGCGACATACAACCTACAGCCTGGTCTGCGTCTGCATTAAAGAAAATGCCGCTTGATGAACTGATTAAAAAATATGTGTTGGTTGAGCATACGCAATGGTACATGAAATGTATGTTGCTTTACGCTATGAGATTTATATTAAAGTCGAATCAAGAATACGGTAAGGTCTGCCAGCAATTACGCGAGGACGGCATTTGCCATGAGGATCAAGGGACGATGAACCGTTACGTAAACTCAGGGATTTATCTTGAGAAGATGAAAATATCCGACCTTACTAAAGTCGGGTTCAAAAAACAGTTTGTCTATGACTTAGCGGCTCCAATCAATGCAGATATTTCAGAGTCCGTCACTCATGAACTTCGGCAGATACCAATCGAAGATAGGCGCAAGCTAACAATCGAAGCAGTTCGAGAAATGATAAGAAAGGCTAAACAGAAACTCAATCCAGCACTTGAGTACGACAGCGTGGTGGCAACTATTGAAAAAATGCGTGATGACGATCCGGCGCATTATCATGAAGGTGCTATTGATCTTATTAAGCAGTATGCCGAAGAAAGCAAGCAAAATATTTCTCAGATTGAATCTGAATTGATTGATCGCGGCATAGTCGTGCCAGAACCAGCCCAAGCCCAGCAAGCGGTCTCACGCCTGATGCAGTCCATACTTGATGAAGAACCGGACACCGTCAAGCCCATGACGCGGCGCAGAGAGCTTATATTAGAATTGTCTAATATGGATAATGGCGCCGTATCGGATGATGATATTCTGGAAGATTACGCACTACTGGACAAGAGCTATCGGCGCACGTTGTTGAAGCTGGCAGAGCTGCATAATAATAGAAAAAACATCATTCAAGATGCTATCTATAAGAAATGATGTGTTATAATTACCACCTGTGCAGCGGCGTGGAAGTTACTGGGAATGCTCGGTGACAACGTAGACACGCAGGTTGGGCTGGGGAAACCGTAAGTGAAAGGCTTACGCGATTGCCGATGGTAAGACGATACACGCCAGCCGACAAATCGGATAGTCGAGAGTAACGTATCGACCTGCACAGTTTCATTCTTATGAGTGCCAACAAAAGATACTTTCAATACTCAAACTTCGCTATCAACATTGAGTGGTAGGGAATCACAAAGCTCCTAACTTAGTGGGAGTCTTGGGTAATAGACTAAGTGGTATCTTTTGTTGGTGAAATGCGTAGTTGCGATACGCTAGATTTTAAGTTGACTTTGAGACAACGCTAAGAGACTCACTGTCGTAAAGATTCTTGATATTGAACAAAAAAAGCAGGGATCGCATCCTGTCACCAACAACCCACACGCATGGCGATTGAGTACCGATAACAAGCCCTATCATGGAAATGTTATGAAACGTCATACAGTCGCCAGCCGTGTTGGTGTAATGCGTAGGCGAGACGCAATGAGTGTAGTCGTGATGCATGTAAATGCTCCAGCTTTAATAGCGACAATGCCGGGATCGCATCCGGCCACCAACTTCAAATCAATCTAAGCCTAAGCGCCTATCTCGGTGCTTGGGCTTTGTTGTCCGCGAATCATTGATAGCAGTGGGTAAGGAAATGGAAGAAATGAAAGACAAGTTAATTGCATCTGGAGTTAAAAGCATAAATAGATATGGTTATCCCGGATGCAACAAAGACAACATACTTACCGATCAGATTTACAAAGCTTTCTTTGCTTCGATGCTAAAGGATAATAAAGGCTTTGGCGCTGATAAGGCGATAGATGAATTGCTGTCCGCATTAGAATCGTAAGCTCAATTGGGCTTTGTTGCGTCTAAATAACAACCTCATAGGAATCTCATGGCATCGAACCTTATAAATACAGAAGCACTCGAAAAACATTTGATGGCATCTTTAAACCAAGCCATGACCGAAGCGGCAGAGCCAATCATTCAGCAAGCGGTAAAAGATGCTGAGGCCGCGATAAGGAAACGTCTTGGCGTTATGTTTGTCGGTATGCTTAATCATTCGTTTGATATACAGCGTGATGGACAGGACTTACGCATTTTAATTCGCCATGATGACAGGCGACAATAACCTATTGACTTATACCGCCCGTTAGTTCACCCTAGATACTCATTTAAAATAACAACAAGAAGGTGAATCATGAAATTACTAATCGCAGCGGTATTATTTTGCACATCATCCCTAGCACTGGCTTGGACAGATGCGGAATTCGCCCAGGAGCTACAACAAATGCAGCAACGCGCACAGCAGAACGAGGCGAGAATCCAGCAATGGAACGCAGAAGATCGGCTGAATCAGCAGCAGCAACAGATTCAGCAGTTACAACAACAGCAAGTGCAGCCGCAACGGTATCGGAAAGAAAATCCGTTGCGGTAATCAGAATAAGGTGCTATTTAAATAATTCACCATAGAGCCATGACAAAAACGATACGAAAAGCCTTTAAATTTAGGTTAAAAATTACACCTGAAACCGATGAAAAATTAAATAATTTCGTTGGTGGATGTCGCTTTGTCTGGAACAAGTCGTTGGCTCTGAATCTGGATAGATTAAACAACAAAGAGCCTATTTTGTGGTATCAGGAGCTTAATTTTTGGGCAACAATTTGGAAGCAGTCTAATGAATACGGTTTTCTAAGCACTGTTCCTTCTCAGGCACTACAGCAAAAACTAAAAGACCTGGATAAAGCGTTCAGTGATTGCTTTGATAAGAATCAGCCATTAAAGCGTTGCCCTGTATTCAAGAAAAAAGGACTATCCGATAGCATACGATTCCCTCAAGGCTTTAAGATCGATCAAGAAAATAGTCAGATTTTCCTGCCCAAAATAGGCTTTGTGAAATATCGCAATAGCCGCAAGGTAATTGTAGAGCCTAAGAATATCACTGTAAGCCGCAAAGGTAAGCACTGGTACGCTTCTATTCAGGTTGAGTACGACAAAATAGATATGCCTCATAAATCAACGTCAATCGTTGGTATTGATATGGGCGTTAAGCAGTTCTCTACTCTATCTGACGGCACTATATACCAGCCATTAAATAGTTTTAAAGGTAAAGCTGAAAAGTTAGCCAAGCTTCAACGAAAGCTAAAAAACAAAAAGAAATTCTCAAGTAATTGGAAAAAAGTAAAAACAAAAATAACAAAGTGCCATGAAGAAATAGCCAACGCTCGAAAAGATTACCTTCACAAAGTATCAACTGAAATCTGCGAAAACCAAGCCGTGATAGTCGTTGAAGATTTGAAGGTAAAGAATATGAGCAAGTCGGCAAAAGGCAACCATGAAAAGCATGGAAAAAACGTTGCTCAAAAATCAGGATTGAACAAGTCAATTCTCGATCAAGGGTGGGGCATGTTTTTTCAAATGCTGGACTATAAGCAAGCCTGGAATGGTGGCATGGTTCTCAAAGTGCCTGCGCACCATACAAGTCAAACTTGCCCATGTTGCCAGCATGTAGCCAAAGAAAACAGACTCACACAAGCTGACTTTGTTTGTGTCGATTGCGGCTACAGCAATAACGCCGATATAGTTGGAGCATTGAATGTATTAAGCCGGGGACACCGGCAGTTAGCCTGCCTAGCGAGTGGTGAAGTAATACCACCGGCAACAGGAACCAGTGGTAAGCGGCGACGCAAGATCACTTCTGAGAAATCAGGAATCACCATTCCTTTAGGGCGGTGAGGATGTCAATATCAATCACCCTGCAAAACCCATAGAGACAAGGAACACGAATGACCAATAAAACAGATGGCAACTATTTCCTTACCATGCTAATGGTTTGCGTAGCTCCACCTGTTCTGTTCCTGCAATGGCTATTCCTTGGTGATAAGTTCGGTCATGGAAAAGCCATTGTCTTTGTGGTGACTATGTTCCTGTTCGGGTCGGCCTTCTTCTTTAATTAATTGAAGTAAGGGTGCGACCTTTCCACCGCCATGCGTGACACTTCGTTAGATCGTTGCATCAGTGCGTTAATCCTATCGCGCTTATCAGTAGCACTTAGATTGCTGCGGTAAATTACATCCACCTGCGCCCTGAGTCTGCTCAACTGCTTGCCGGAAGCTTCCAGTTGACGGCGCTTGCTCAACTTGTCGGCATTATCGGTCATTAGCTCGTTGGCCTTGTCGATATTGCCTTCTTTCTTGTACGCGTTAATCGTCTTATGGATTTGATTGACTTCGTTCAGCATATCGTAAAACTCAGTACCGTATTTGGTGTGCAGCGTGGGACGCTCCTGATAGAACGCTTTCACGACCGGCAAACTGTCAATCCTCATCGCTGGCTGATCCGGCATCCCCGATAACTGCCTAACCATCATATCCGATGCGCCCAAGGCGTACATGCCTAATGCGCCAAGATAGCCATGCAGTAAATGCTCCAGACGTTTGGGCGATGCACCTAATGCTTCCGGCAAGGACGCGCTTAACGCTCGCATGGTTTCGCTAGTGTATTCGTTATAACGTGCGCTCGGCAATTTGCCTTCGTCGGCCATGCCTTCAATCGCCCTGCCGGTAAACATATCCTTGTTGGAGTACAGTTCGATGAACGGTTTGAATAGCTGCGGTACTGGATTGAAAGCCAAGGTATCGCTTGCGCCATGCCCCATGCGTTCGGCGTAAGTTTTCAAACTGTCTTTGCCGATCAACGCTCTCGCTGAACGCTCAGGAACAGTGCCAAAGATCAAGCCTAACTCGAACGGTTTAGGTATCCTAAAGTGTTGATTTCCAAAGAAGAAATGCCAGTAGGTGTCTTGATCCCACGGTTCCAAAGCTTCGTAATCATCGTTATCCGAATTGAGTGCCAGCAATGCCAAAGAGAACATGGCAATCGATAAGCCTTTCGCCAGAATCATTTTCCGCGCTTCCTTGGTCTGACCTGCTTTCGCCAATCGATACAGGCCAACCAATCGGGCATTGAAGAACGGCAGCATGTCACTCATGGCCCGGATCAGCGTAAACGATCCCTGCATCGAAAAGTCCATCAGGTCTTTGGCTTCAAACAGGTATTTGGCTTTTTCTGCCCCCGCGCGTTTAGCGTTTTCAAGAATCGCTTCACGGCTGGCGTTTTCAATCGCATCGCCCACGGACCGGTACATTTCCCAATACTTCTTCGGGGTGTCGAGAATGGAATCTTTAAAGCCTTGAACGTCCTTAATGCCGCGCCTTCTCAGTGCCGCATCCATCGACTCCCTGGCCGCATCCGGGTTGCTGTAGTTGCCATAGCCGCCCTGGAATGACGCCCCGGCAAACATCATATCGACATAGCCACCTTCTTCGTTGAAAGACTTAATCGCCCCATGAATCGAGTCAACACCGAGCTTAAAGCCTTTTTCTTCGGCAATCGTCCAGGAGTGCATGGCGTCACGGATAAAGTTTCTGGCCATGAACGTCGGGTCGGCGGTCACAGCACCGGTCAGCAAATGCTTCATGTAGCGCATTGGCTTGAAGATGCCGCCGAACGGGATTTGATTTACGGCCGTCAATGAAGTCAGCAGCATGGCATCGTTGACTTTGTAGTATTCCGACTTACCATCACGCATAACCCTAACCACATCGGGATCAGTCGGCGCTTGCATGGCCCACATCTTGGCAATACCACTCGTCAAATCAGACGGCATGGCCTCGACGATTTCTTTCGGCAAGCCCGATTCCAGCATCAGTTTTTTAACCTGCTCCTTGGGGATCAGTGCCGCCTTTAATTCAACTCTCTGGATAGCCTCGACAAAGCGCGAGCCTTCCAGATTATTCAGCGTTTTGTTCAAGGCGTCGTTCTTCATCGACGCATCGATCAAATGCGCCCAATTCTGCATCATGTTGCCGAGTGGGTCGCTCATCGGGTTATCGCCGCCTTTCAGCATTTTGATACCGGAGGTTTGGTGGGTCAGTCCACCCTTACCGCTTGGGCCTGATTTCTTGCCTTCGATCAGCCGGTAAAACGGGATATAGTCGGCGCTCTCGAACAGCTTACGCGCTTCCGCATCCACCAGTCCGGCCTCTTGCGCCAAGTCCAGCACCGAGCTATTCATGGCGGCGATGTCATCAGCCACACCTTGATAGTCGTCTTGTTCCAATTTCAGCAAGGCATCGATTTCGTCACGACTGAAATTGTTCTCTTTGCCTTCCTTAAACAATCGGTCTGCTCTGCGCCCGACCATCCAGGCAGTGAAGTTTTCCAAGTCATCCTTGACCGGCTGCAATAGCTCGGCAAACGACTTGCTGCCGTCTTTTTTCTGGATAATGCCGCCCTCCCATTTCGGCGCACCATGCAACAGCAACGCTTGCATCGTTGAGCTTGAGCCGGTTGATAGTCTTGCACTGATATAGCCTGATACCGAATGCGCCACATCGCCGAGGATTTCTTTCTCTGCGCGCTTAATGCCGATGAACTTATCGAATATGCCCTGCTCCAGTTGCGGCTTCATTTCATCCCATTTCTGCCGGATGGCTTGAACATTAGCTTTCAGCCCGAGACTGATAATGTCGGTGATGGCTTGAGATAGCGTTTTCTTCGGGCCGAGTCCGGCCTTGCGTTTAGCTTCTTTGATAACATCGCTATCGACAGCCCTACTATACTTCACTCCGGTTTTATCGCCGCCCTTGGCTTCATAGTCATAGGCATCACCATACCAGCGTTCGGTTTTGGGACGGTTTTTATTCTTGGCGTCTTTGCTCAGTCCTACTTTGTCGCCGCCGTAGTTCTCGTAATCGTAAGCGTTGCCTTGCCATTTGTCGGCGTTTCTCGGTGCAGGAATATGATTCATTTCCTTGCCATTGAATAGCACAATCACATCACTGTCTTGAATGTCTGCGGTGGCGCTTGGTGGCGTGGATTTGCGTTGCTCGGCGGTTAGTTCTTGTCGGGCTTGTGTGTTTCTTGACTCAACCTCTCCAGCTAGTCTTTTGTATTGCTCATGTGCCGTTAATGTGTTTTCTCTGGATAAGATGTTGCGCCGATCTTGCTCAAGATCAATATATTCTTGGTTCTCTGGGAATTCACTTAACTTATCTAGCAATTCAAAATAACTTTCGGTCTGATCATTTGGCACATCATCCCAATTTAACGCTCTGCCTCTAGGCGTGTCTTTGCCATAGGTATCCTTTATTTTGATAAAGTCACGATTCTTCTTCCTGACCAGATTACCAAACTCAGGATTAGCGTCCATTAAGCCGAGTATCTTTTTATCGAGCGGCCTTCTTAGCTCATCGGTAATGTCTTTGTCTCTGAACTGGCTAGGACTTCCGCCAGTTGCAAAGCCTTCAATGCGCTGAATGCCATGCTGTATTTCATGGAGCAATACGGACATCATATTTTCTTTGCCGAAACTGCCCTCGTTCAAATGAATCAGCTTATCAGTGGCGCTGTAATTTCCTTCGGCCCCCAAGTCTTTAGTAATCAATACCCCGATTTTGCCGAGTTCTGGATACGCTTCAAACAGTTTCGGATGGTCGATAAAATCACTCAGCCTGTGCAAGCGTTTGCCATTCAGCGCCCAATCATGAAAGCTGTCGCCCCATGACGCATCGCTATCATCGATTTCAAAGCGCCACTTGCCGTCTACGCCTTTAAACCAGCCTGTTTCCTGCCGTACCGTTTCAGGATTATCTCCTGCTTCGATGCGTTGCTGTGCGCTGGATAGCTGGTAGGTGTCGGCAGTCTTGGCGTTTTGTCCGGCAAAGCTTTTGAGTATGCCGTTGCCCGTACCAGTGCCATTAACCTTTGCTCCGTATTTCGATAGCGCCGTTAAATCAGCTGGCGTGAGTGACTTGATAAATCCAAGGTCAAGGCCATTCCTCACCAAAAACGCCCGAATCGTTGCCACTAAATCGGCAAAGGTCTTTTTCAACAGGCCGGTGAAGGAGTCGGGATTCTGCGACCAGAGGGATACCATGTAAGCGCGGAATTCCGAAGCTTGATCTTTGACCGGCGTTTCTGCGGCCATTACGCGCTTGTAGGCTGCGAGTTCTATCGCGCTGCCAATACCTTTAGCGGCTCGGTCAAAACTGCGCTGTAGCTGTGCTTCAAAGCGGTCTATGGCGGCTTTGACTAGCGGGTCTTTGGATTCTGAGCGGTGAAGAAGCTCGTGACTAAGAACGGACGACAGGTTGTTCTTGTTGAGCATATCCGAAACCAAATAAAGCTGATCTCGTTTCTCATCGTATAGGGCCTCTACGCCAGACATGTTGCTAGACTTCTTGATTTCTCCTGAATTAAAGTCTATATTTATTGCTGACGCTAATGGTGTGGCTTTAGACTTCGTGTCGAGCAAGGCATTATGACCTGCGGCTATGCCATTAGTCGTCTTTCTATTTGAATAAAAAGTGATAATAGACTCTTTATTTCCTTTTGCCGATACAACAACTTTAAATCTAACCCCACCTGAATTAAGCGTATAAATATGCTTTTGTCCTGCAATATCAAGTTTGCCATCACGAACTACTTTGCCTAGATCAAGAATCTCATTTGCTGTTATATAGCCTTTTTTACCGCTAAAATGATCGAGTAAGATATGCGTCTTACCAAATCTCTCATGCCCTTGTGATAAATTAACAAATTCCTTTACATGCTCAAGGTCGCTTTTTCTGATCTCTGAGCGAATTTTTGTATCAGTGATAACATCATAAATACCTTTCTGTTCTTTAGATAGACTTGATGTTGAGCCTATTTCTTTTATAAACCCATCAATTAAAGAAGCTATTTTGGCTTGCGTATATTTTGTTGGCTTAATCCTTGACTCTAACGCAATTCCACGCTCTTGCAGATGCTTGGGCAAATCCTCAACCGTTTGCACGATATTCAAAATCCCCGCATCCACCAGCTTATTCACGCGCTTAGGCAATAGCTTCTTGATGTCGGCTACGGTGCTGCCGGTGGTGGGTTGGGATTTGCTGGCTTTAATGTCCTGTTTCCAATCAATGCCCTTTCTTTCAAGAAGTCGCCTTGCTGCCTGAGTTGCATCATTATCAGGATGTCCATTGGCCGTGGCAATCGTAGCTTCTCTGGTGGTTGGCGGCCTTATCTTTCCGTTTGCCACCTTATCTGCATATTCTTTTCGCAGTTCACCCCTACGTATTATTAGTTCGTGATCTTTCTTGGCTTGAGCTTGAACCTGTCTTCTGTGCGTATTAGGACTTTTACGGTTAGAACTCATGTGTAACGCGGCGTCGCCAATATCCTGTCTGGATGCACCATTTGACGCTAGATATTCTTCCTCTGTCATTACAGGAATATCACCCTGCTTCTCACCAGTCACCTTGGCTAGGCTTGGTTGGGATGGTTCGGAAGTAACCGCCGATGGTGCGCTTCGTTCGAGTGGCGTCAGCGGTGTTGTTTGTTCGCTTATCCTTTCTTCCCCTTCGCCCGATACATCGGATTCAGCATCGCCGCCTGTTGCTGGCGTTTCATCTCGGCCTGTATTTGCTCGTCGGTTTGGTAGTACTGTGCTGGCTTTTGGGGATTGGGTTTGGTCATTTGCTTGTTGCCTTGGTCTTGCATATATTACTGATTGATCGTCTTTCGATGTGGCAATAACATCATTTCCACTTACCTTTAACGCTCTCGTTAAAGAAGCGAATCCAGCCGATGACAAGCCGCTAGGGAATGTTAGCTTTACAGTGCCTTCTTTATCCGGCGTGGAAATAGCGTGGATTCCGTATTCATCAAGAATCGCCTTGCCAACTTCGTGCGCTTCGACCGATTTATCTCTAACAATTAGCCTGTTTGAGCTATAATTATCAGCAACACGGCCCTCATCGGTATTGCTTATTTTTGCAATATTGCTTGAGGGTTCTTTTTTTGTGAGCACATCAGAATCTTGTACAGAATCCGCTTGATTAAAGTCAACGCCCCTTACCCTGTCAGCGCCAAATCTGCCTCTTGCCCATCCAGTTATATCTTTAATGGTATCGCGCTTTGAATTGATTTCGTTTATTTCGGATGGAGTAAAGCCTTTGCTGGCTAAATTATCGCCAGCTGCCACTTTCGGCGCATGACCAAACCCACCCTCTACCGGCACCACATGATGCGTGGCTTCGCTGATGTTGGGATAGCCTTTGCTCTTTAAGGCAACCTCGGCTGATTTTGCCGTCTTGAAGGGTTTGTTTTGGTTGCTTAGGGTTGGTTTTAATTCCCCTTCAATGCTTTCACCCAGTCCTCCGAGTAGTCTGGATGAAGTATTTGTACGCTGCATCGCGTTTTGCGATTGTGTAGCCTCGCCATTTGCAGTCTTTGTTTTTTGTTGGGTCTTGTTTTCTTGGACATTTGCTTTAGCCGATGTTTCCGTCTTGAAGGGTTGGTTTTGGTTGCTGAGTGTGGCTACATTTGCGTTATCCGCACCTGGTGTAAGTTGTCCTTTATTTTGCTGAACTGTATTTTTCTGAACTTGTGCCGCTGGTTCTGCTCCGCTCGCCAATGCAGGATTTGATTGACGATCATTGGGAATCTGTATTTGTTCACTCGTAGGTTTAACCGTCGCTTTGTCAGATTCTGCGCTCGGCGTTTGTGTCGATATAGCTTCATTTTTTATATCCTGTTTAATCGGCGCTGCATCTTCATCGGATGGGGTGCTTAGGGTTGGTTTAGCATTACCTCTGACTGAATCAATTACTTTCTGAGCAACGCTATTTTTGCCATGTGTGCCGTATTCATCACCAAGCACTGACTGAGAAAACACATAGGCAATATAATCATCCTTGGTCATGCCTTGCGGTATTCTTGCATCTTCACTATTAGCAAAAGATTCAATGCGTTTAATTTCGTCGCCCAGCTTTTCAACTGTTAAGTCGCCGTTAGTTAAGCGTTGAACTAACTCGGCTGTTTTTCGTGCATTTTCTCTGTGCTGCTTAACGCGATTATTGCGCTTGCTTTCATTGATTGCGCCAATAGACATGGATTCGCTATTGGAATAAGGATGGTATCTATCGTCAAAATCGACAACATTCTTATTGTCTTTGTATTTCTTATTGGCGAATTCATCAGATTTAACCGTTTCTGATTCAGCGTGTTTTGTTAAGGCCGAGACAATGGCATCCGTTGACGCTTTTCTTTGCGCTGTTTCTTTCTCTGCGCCAGCAAACCAATCCTCATTGAATAAGTCTGTAGCGTCACCTAATTGACCAGCATTGCCGTTTCCTGCCTCGCCTGTAGCTGACACTCCATCAGCATTATCGTATTCTGTTGCGCCTCGATGATCTGCTGGGCGAATAGCATCGCTTGCTGCCAGTCCTGTTGCGTTGGGTTTTCCTGTGTTGGGTATATCGGTTGTAACATTGTTATTCGTGTTCGGTTGAGTGGTCTTGGTTGATGGCGGTTGTTGTGCTTTGCGCTGTTCGGCTAGGCGTTGGTTGAGCAGGTCTTGCGGAGTTAATTCATTGCTTGCTGCTGTAGCTTCCAGATTATCCGCTTCGCCATTAATGCCGACGCGTCCAGCATTGCCTCGTAATTTTTCTGTTGCATCATAAATAGGGTTATTTTCCTCGGGCTCGATAGCGATATTATATCCATCTAAACCACCTTCGCCAGTAGCCAGAGTATCAGACGGTCTAAATGGCTGTTTCTGTTCATCTGATATAGATTCACTTGCGGATATTTCTTGTTGTAGCCCTGATCGTTCCCCATTGTTTCCCCTTATGTCATCGGTTGTTGGTGTTTGAATAACAGGCGCTTTCGCGGCGGCTTTGGATAATGGGCTAGAGACCGCATTGACACCACCACCCATTAAGCTTCCCGCTAATGAGCCTTCGACAAAGTTTCTACCCATGCCTTGCGTTACGGGCTTATCTTCGGCCAAGTTTTGCAGACCTGTTTCAGCTATCGACTGCAAGCCTTCCTCAATCGGGCCTTCTTGTATCGCGCCGCCGATAACACGTCTAGCCAGCGATTGATTCACATCGCCCATACCAGCGCTGACTCCGCCTGCCGCTATCGCATCAATATCAGCCAACGCAATATCATCTAAGCCAAATCGGTTAGCAATGCGATTGGTAATGCGATTGCTTTGATTGCCGATTAATGCGCCCGAAAAGCCTGTGCCTGCCGCTGCTAATGCCGCTATCTGTGGGTCAACGCTCTCGTCAATGTTCGCCATTGACTGGCCGGCCATGATCGCACCTTCACCGACATTACCGGCTAAGGCGGCACGTTTGGCTACTTCCGCCGCCGTTCCGGTTTTCGCTAAGGCATTAAGGCCCGTTGCAGTCCGTCCTAATGCGCCACCCGCATACATAGAGGGCAATGACTCGACAACGGTTCCCATGATAGCGCGTGGATTCGTAGCGTACGCCTTTGCAACATCCAGGGCATTCGTGTTGGGATCATCCCACACCTGATTGACATTCTGCCGCGCTTGCTGCATTGCCGGTGAATAAGCGTTATCTGCATCTTTAGCCCATTGGCTAGGCTTGAATCCAGTGGCGTTACCAATCGCATCGGTCGCCCTATCGAATGGCCGGTTAATCCCCAATAAGCTAGGCTGAATATCGGCCAGTCCTGTGATTGCGCCGGGGATCTGCATCACGCCCTTGCCAAGGCCGACTAAGGTATCGTTGATAATCCCCTTGTTGCCTTGGCCGGATTGCCCTGAAATAGGCTTAATGTCAGACAAATCAATAGCGGCACTTTTATTGATCGGCTGAATATCCGATAAATCCATAAAATCATCTGACATGGTAATCCTTATTGCTTGTTTTGTTTGGCTGAGGCGAGTGCGTTCTTGCCTTCCGGTGTTGCCAGCCAGGCTTTTATTCTGGCTCTGGCTGATTCATCAAATTGGTCTGGGTTGCTATCAAATTGAAGCGCTAAGTCGGTATTGGTAGAGACACGTTTTGCCTGTTGAACGGCTTCTTCATCAGTGAACCGGCCGGTTTTCTTATTCAAGACTCGCGCTGTCTCTCCGGTCACAGTTCCCATTGGGTCATATTGTTTCTCATTGATAGCTGCAAAGTTGTCTTGATTGAGTTTGTCATACGCCAGTTTATTTGCTGCCGCTGCCGTACCGGTTGCTGCGTCACGATCCAGCGCATCTTTACGGATGTTTTCGTTCAGCGTATCTCTGGCTAACTGATTCTCAGCGGCATAATTGTTTTGCGCCGGTAATTGAGCATTACCACGCTGATCGCCATAATCACGAGCTTGCTGCAATAATGGTGCGTTTCTAGCTGCCTCATTGACTCCGCTATTTACTGAATCCCAATATGCTTTTGATTCATACGGACTTGCCGCCAGAAACGCCCCGCCATTATCATTGCTTTGCGCGTATGCGCCTAAGCTTGGTGCTTTAGTCGCACTATTGCCATTCAATGCCTCAGCACTTGGATTAGCGCCTAAATTGATACCACCCGGCCCGTAGATATTGGTGTCTCGGGTATGTTCTATCGGCTGATCGTTATAGTAAGGCGCACCGTTTTTATAGCCCTGCAAAGTACGCACACCTGCACCCGCAGGATTGGCTTTATTAATCGCGTTAATGTCGTCGGCTGGTGGCGTTATTGTACCAGATTTCGTTAAGGCTTGCGGCTGATTTACTGTAGCGTTATGCGTCATATCGTATACTTTGCCGCCGATGTAGCTACCTAAGCCAGCCAAACTGTTATCTTGACTACCCTGATTGTCAACAGGCTTCGGCTCAATTCGCATGGCGTTAGGGTTGACCTTGCTTGCATTACTAACGGCGGCTAACGGGGATAGTGCGGCATTGCCAACGCCTTTAATCTTATTGGCAAGGTCTTTGATTACGGGAATGCCATTATCAACATATTGAGGTTCAACTAATCCACCCCCTGCATAGCCTTTCACCGCAGGAAACATAGCTTGCATTTTGGATTTCAGTTCGGGATGCTGGTATTCGTAATTGTTCACCAAGTCATGCGCGGCATTGCCAACTGTACCGGCATCAACGGCATTCGCGGCTAATGGTCTTGGCATTGCGCCTAAGCCTTTCATCATAGGCTGAGCGTTGGGCATTGATACCGATGAATCCGGCAGGTTTCGGCCAAAGCCTGGGCGCATTGCGTTAGCTGGATTAGGTTCTGCGAATACCCGATCACGTAAACTCTGGCCAGTTGGTGCTGATTCCGCTACCGGATTCGGCGGCATGCCTAAGCGTCCACGCAAATCAGGGGCTTGCGGATTACCCGCTACGTTGCCGGTTAATGCACGATCCCGCAAACTCGGCATGGGCGCTGCTTCGGGTCTTGGTGGTAATCCCACTCTGCCACGTAAATCCGTCGCTCCGGGATTGCCGGGGACATTGCCGCTTAATGCCCGTTCACGCAAGCTAGGTTCTTCGTCGGTGACAAAACCGCCGTCCCGATAGCCTTTCACGCCTAACCCCGCCTCACCTTCGGCTTGTTCGTTATCCGGCCTAGCCTCGGCGCTTTCATTGTCAATCAGCTTGTTTACAAAGTCCTTTCCCCAATACGCGACCGCTTCTTTCGACAAGTGAAATTCGCCGTTCGAGACGTTGGCATCGACTTGTGGCTGTGCGTCTTGTGCTTTCGGTGCGGCGGCTTCCAGTTTATTCAGGAAGTCAATGCCTAACGCATCTACCTTGTCTTTTGGGATGATTGCGCTATCAACCGGCAACTTGGCTGGAATGCTGTCGCTGGTGCCGGTGCCGGGGCCTTTGATAATGCCGCCTTCCGCATAGTGTTGTCGTCCGGGCTTCTTTGGCTGGCTCGGCAATCCCAATTGCGGCACAAAGGTTTCAAAGCTATTAATGCCTTTCGCCAGCCCTAGTGTTTGCTCGTTGAGCTGTTGCGCCAGATTGTGTTGTTGTAGTTTTTGACCTAATGACATAGGAAAATCCTTATACGGAAATAATGGTAGGCGTTGCGTTGAGGTACGACGAAGAACCGGAAATGTGCGCCCCGACACTGACGCCGGAAGTGATACCAGCGGCCACTTGTGCGAGTAGTTGCGCTTCGGCTTTCTGGCCTTCAATCAGCAATTCTTTTTGGGCAATCAAGGTCGCAATGTTGGCTTTCGCCACTTCAATGGTTAAGTCGGCTTGCTTGGCTGAATAGTCGATCTCGGCTTTCTGGACGGCAATCTGCGCCTCAATGCGCTTGCCTTCGGCTTCGATCAGGGTTTGATAGACATTGGCATCGGCTTGGTAAAGCTTGATCTTGCCTTCGGCATAGGCAACTCCGGCATCGACTAAGCTTTTGAATACATCGACATTGAGCCTGTTGACTTCGGCCAGCAGTTCAACGCGTTTGGCTTCGGCTTCGACGGCCAGTTGCAAGAAGGCATTGTGGGCATTGTTTAGCGCAATCTCTAAAGTCGCCGCTTGCTGAATGGCAAACTGCAAATTCTTCTGTTCCAAATCGGCCTGAGCCACCGCGATATTGCGCGATTCGGTAATATCCGCTTCGGCTAATTGCTCGTTAGCTTGATAAATCGCTTCGACCTGATCGCCTTGCGGCAAGCTCCAGCCGGAACGGGCAAAGCTGCGGTTAATCGCGTCAATCGTGCCTTGTGCCGTGGCTCGGGTGCGTTCTCTGCCTCTATCCCATATTTGCTGCTCAATAACAGGATTCAGGCCCGTCTGCCGGAAATTGTTAATCAGCCCATCCAGAATCCTAACCAAGTCATCGAGCAACGTGGACGAGTATTCCGATTGCGTCGGGAAGTTGGCGTTAATCTCGGTGATGACCGGCAACGCGGGACGGTTGAAATCAATATCGGTCGGCTTAACCGGCGCATCCCCGCTGATGATGAAATCCTCGACCTGCGAGAAGTCCGATAGCGGCGGCAATTCGGCATCGGTAATCTGCGGGATATTTGCCAGTTTCGCCAGTTCGTTGTTCAACGCCTCCAACTTGATCGGCAGTTCATCGAGCAACTGGTTGCGGTGCGCTATCGCCTCATCGACGGTGTTTTCGGTAAAGGTCTTGATCCCGCTAGAGTCGGGATACCAATAGGAATCTTCTAAGCCGAGTCCCGGTTCGGGGAAGTCAGACTTAATAGGGGGGACTTGTATGATACTCATGGGGTGTCCTTTAGGATCATAGCGTCATCACGACGCGAATTTATTTAGCTCACCACTTATCGAGTGGGCATTTTGATTTTATCAGCACATTGGCGGCTATCTTGAACTTCACGAGACAGCCGCACTGTTGGCATTGCTTAATGCCTGCGACTTCGCCCAACTGCTCGCAGTCCAGGCAGATAGCCAGTGCGTTCGCCATAAACGCCTTACCTTCTGCAATCAGCGCGTGAGGCTTGTCATCGCAAGTTTTACAGGTCAACGGCTTTCACCAACTCTGACAACAGCGTAAACTCGCCCACTTTGATACTCAGATCAACACCGGCGGTTGTTTTAACCGGAATCTCCGTAGTCTGGTAATACTGGCCGCTACTGTCCTTGATCAACAGCCATACTTTGACATGGCCGGTGTTGTTCCAAACCCTGACGTTATGCACCCCATCTTCAACTTCGCAGGGAATGCCGAAGCGCTTTTGCATGGCGTAGGTGTTCTTGTCTGTGCTAATAACATTCGCTCGGCTATTCGCCGTCATGTTATACGAATGGTAAATCCGGCAATCGTCAACAACCACGCCGCTCAAGCCGACATCGGTGTATTGCGTGTCAGAAGAATTGGCTCGGGCGGCATATTTAGACAGAACCGAATCTTCGTAGCCGTACTGATCGCCGGTGGAGGACGGAATCATGAACAGGCCGAACTCGCCGTTGCCTTGCCGGGTATCGGTAAACACGATATTGCTGCCGTCGATATAAAACCCCGAATAACTGATAAAGCCGTTATTATCCACCCGCTTGTTGATCGCCTGAATACGGGTATTGTAAAAATCAAACTCAAAGTAGGTTTTGGTCGATTCCTGGAAAGGCGCATAATTTGCAAAGGACAGGTTGTAGCCTTCCTCAGATGCAGCATTGGCGGTTGCTACAAAATTGTCCCGATTAGCATTCCAGTTGTCAAAGTTCATTTGCCCTGTGGTGACGCCGCCCGGATAGTTATACTCGGAACCGGCATCCCTTGCACACTGGTCAGGGAAAAATGGAGCTACCACTTGACTATGACCACCGCCATAATGGGAGGCTAAGCCTTCATACGTATAGCCAAAGTCTTTGGTGTAGGGGACGGCACCGATCGCCAAATAATTGACAGCCCCAAGCAGCGTACAACTACAAGGAATCGTTTCTTCCTCCCACGTCACATCGGTGCCGTAATCCGCATCCACGCCGCACGTGCCTGAACTATAGGTATAGCTGGTCACATACGTCCAGCCCGGATTCAGCGTTGGCCTAAATTCAGTCACCGCCTCGGTTGACCAGGTAATCGGCCCTAATCCAGTCACCGTGTGCGTATACACTCGGGTTTGTACGCATACCTGCTGAAATTTCACATTAGGGTCGTAATCGCCGTTGACGTAGCTATATAAATCCACGTAGAACGCATTATTGTGGATGAAGCCTGGAAAGTCGTTGCCATTGTTCTCGGCAATCACTTCGCCGTTGTACTTGGTTAGAGTCTTGCCGGATGGCGTTGTCAGTGAAACTTCGTAATAGTCCTGTGCAATACTATCATCAATGAAGTCTTGCACGATATAGCCGATGCACTTAGGAATGCTGTCCGTAGACGCAACCGCCAGCGCTGTCACATCCACGCCGATCTCGTCAATATCAGCCAGCCCATACTGATTAGACCGCGCATACAGCTTAACCTGATCTTCCAGCGTCTTGCGGGTAATGCCGTCCTTAATGCCGCCTAGCTGCATCTTGCGCTTCAATTCTCCGAGCAGTAATCGCGCTTTGGCTTCATACGTCGCGCACAGGTTAGGATCTCCCAGAAAGTTCCGCAGTACCGGGCCGAGTTCCAAACCGCCGATGTGCTTGCCGTTGAAAAACACTAGATTTTCCTGGTCAGCTTTTCCACATTAAGAACAAGGTCATCGACCACCGCCGAGCTGCCCGCGACATTCTCCAGCTTGAATTTCCAATATTTCCCCTTGCAGCCTCGGCCTAAATTCGCCTTGCTGGTTTTCATTTGCGTGGTCGCCGCTATCGTGTACGGATTAGCGCCGGTTGTTTCGTCAGTCACCGTAAGTTTAAGTTTGCCGCCTTTTACCCCAAGCCACGCATCCGGTATGCGCTTTAAGTAATGGTCGCCAAAGTCCAGCCGTCCGGTTTCGATGAAGGCGTTTATAGCCGTGCCATTATCAGTTGCACCAGAAAGCGTGTGTATGCCGGTGCTATCAGCCCCAAGGCTATTTGACAGGCTATTAAAGCCATAATTCTCAAACTTACTGACAGCAAAAGTGTTGAGATTAATCGCATAGCCATAGAACACCTCATTGGCAAGGAAATCATACGTGGCATCCAGATAGCCCGTAGCCGCCGTGTACGCATTGAAATCGTAAGACGCATCCAGATAGCCGATGGACGGCGTATAAGCCAGCAGATCATAACTGACATCGATATAGCCGGTCTTTTGCTGATAGGCTTGCAGGTCGTAAGTGGCATCGAGATAGCCGACTTTCCGGCTGTACGCCAGCAGGTCATAGCTGGCATCCAGATAGCCTGTTTGCTCCGCGTAGCAGTTCAGGTCATAGCTGCCGTTGACATAGCCGACTGCTTCCGTATAGGCCAATAGGTCATAACTGGCATCGACATAGCCGGTTTGTTCGGAGTAGGCTAACAGGTCGTAACTGGCATTCAGATAGCCGACCAGCGCCGTACGTACCGGCAGAGCAAACGCTACAGACGGCGATACCGGATAGCTCAGGGTCTTGACGAACTGCCCGTTGCCAATCGGTCGCATCACGACGACCGGGGCTTTAAGTTCCCTGCGCCGCCTGATCCAGTTGCCGCCGTTACGGAACATTACAGTTCTTCGAGTGTCGCGCTAATGATGCTGATAGCTGAGTTCGTGCCAGCGCCGGTATTCCACAGCACCAGCTCGCTACTGACCGGGATATACAGACCTTCCGGCCATGACCAGTAGATCATCGAACCGATAGTGGCCGGAAAGGTGACACCCTCCACAAATGCGGTTGGCACGGTAGGGGCTGCCGACCATGCCGTGGCAATGCGTGACGTTCCTGCCGCGCCGCCGAGCACGGTATTGAGTGGCGCTACACCACTGGTTTGCGTTCCCGCCGCTGCGGCTATCCCTAATGAAAACTCGGAATCCGTGGCGCTGCCGATGACAATCTTGAGTTCAGTCAGTTTGACCGCATTGGTCGCATTGGTTAATAGCCCCCAGCAAGGCGTATTGGTTGCCGCCCCGGCCGCTGTTCTTGCCCGATATTGAAATTTAGCCATGATGATCCCTTAAATCTTTACGTTGAAGCCAAGACTAAAGCCATTTGCCAGCGTCTCGGTGAATGAATTGGCCGGAACTTCGCGTTTGATCCAGATCGCTTTACAGTAGGTCGTGCCAGCGGTTGAACTGAGATTGAACGCCGTCAATGGTGCTGCCGAAGTCGGTGATGAGAAGGTCACGCCAGCCGGTGCGCCGGTTTCTGAGCCGGTATCAGCCGGGTAATCGGTGCCTGATACGCCTGCGCCGGTGCTGGGAACTTGCGTGGCAAGGCCGATGCTGATGGTGTCCAGTCCCGGTGTGTTCGAGGCAATGAACAGTTCAATATCCACCTTGTCGTCCGTGGTCGCTACGGTGCCGGTGTTCTTGATAAAGATGCAGCGGTATTCAGTCAGCCCTGCCAGTGATTGCGCCTTGCTGACGTTATCGAAGATTTTCAGCGATTGCGCGGTAATCGCTACCGTATCGGTAGCGCTGGCAGACGGCAACGAGGATGCAACCACGGTCACATGCAACACACCGCCATTATTTAGGCCTTGCAGCGCATAGGTGCCGCTGGTCGAGACATTAACGGCGGTGCCGGTCTGTCCTCCGTAGGGAGTCCAACTGAGGGTTTTTGTTGTAGACGAATAGGTATAGCTTAAGGTGCCATTACCGAGCGAGTTGCCAGAAGCATCCCCTAACGTCACGCCGAGAATGGGCGTGGTAGCGGTAGCGAGTTGCGACAGGATTTTGGTTGATGAGATTGCGCCTCCTGTAGAGGCACTGGCTGTACTATTGCCAGCGCCCCCAGAGAGGTAAAATGCGAGTTCACTTAAGTTACTCATTGGTTGCCTTCTATGAGGATCGTGGCGTCATCACGACGCGGTTGCGCTAGTGCGCGGTTGTTACTGCTTTAATCGTTGTTGTTAATCAATACGCCTTTATAGCCAACTGATTCGACGGAATAGTAATCGGTTCCCCATCCACCCGTTTCATATTCTCCATAATTACCGGCTTTAATATCGGCATCGATGATTTGGAACGCTTCCTCTTCGCTATGCGCCATAGTAAAGAAACTGAATTGACCGTGACCTTGCGGAATGAATCCGTAAAGTTTCAGCTCTTTTTCTTCATGCTGCTCTGATGGTTCATAGCCATGCTCGATAAACTTATCCCTTAATTCATCCGTAGACATTGAATCAATGCGCTCTATCGCTTGTTTGGCTAAGTCTTGGATGTTCATTATGCTTTATGCCCGTAGCAATCGCCATTTCCAAGACCGAAAGCGAACCCCAAGCCGCAAGAAATAGTTAGCTGTCAATCGTAAAACCCATGCTGCGTATCTGCGTTCTACCCTAAGCTGATGACCGCAATCACAGCAACCGGCAGGATAAGCGGGTTCATTATGGAGGGAGCAATCGCTTAGATGCTCGTCACTGGTTGAATTGGCTGTTGCCATAAAACACTCCTTGGAATTTAAGCAATTATAACACACCACGCAAAGTTTCTGCGGCAATATACTCGGCATTAGCCAGCGTGTTAGCGGTTGCCTCTTTCCCGACGAAGATTAGGTAATCTGTTCCGTCCTGCTGTAGTATAGTTTGCGAACCTTCTTTAAAAAACTCAATTGCCACATCTTTGTAGCTGATTTCGACTACGCCTTCCGGCGAGCATTGCAGCCAGCCCCGATCCGACATCACGTAAGCCACCTTGCCGTCAGGATGGTAGACTTCCGAGCCTTTAACGGTCGCGCAGTCTTGCAGCTCTTCGTAAATCGCCGGACCGTCGCCGTCAATGTTGGTGATCCGTCCAAATTTGTTTTGTGTACCGATATAGAGCACGTTCGGGCAGGATATGATTGTTTGCACGGTGCTGTCCAGCCGGAAGTATTGGCCTTTGTGTTGCAAGCCGTAATTGTGCAAGTCTGTCCAGTACACTTTATCGCCGACTGCGTAGTAAAGCCTGCCGTAATGGGCTTTGATTATTGATACAGGTTTAGGCGTGAACGCAAATTGCGTGGACAGCGGCACGGTGCAAATGCGATTGGTCAGGGTGATCTGGTCAATGTCAGCCGAGAACTCGCCGTAAAGGTACAACTCTTTACCGTTGACTGAGCTGATATAGATAGCCACACCAGTACAATATGAAGGCGGAATGGGGAAGTTGTTCAGGTAAATGCCGCCGCCCTCAGGAACCGTGACGCGCTTACTGTTGCCGGTGCCGCCTTCCTGCCCGTCCGAACCAAGATAAGTGATGGCTATCCGATAATCACCTGCGAACAGTCCACCCACCGATACCGCTGTTGCATCCGGTTGCCTTGGTGGTCGTGCCGTACCCCACTCATAACTTACACCCCCAACAATCTTGCCAGAAGATAGCTCATTAGCCCAATAGACAGTATCAGCAATTTGAGTATAGAAGCACCGAGAACTTCCGATAGCACTTTGTAGAACTGTCGCGGTATCGTCATCATTCAGCCTCTTTAAATCGCCGTCCTCAACAAATAGCGTTATATCATCGGTGGCATGAATCCACTTGCAATCGCCCGAGTAGCGCAAGGTTTTGCCGGGTCGCGGAAACAATACCGTGCCGTCGTCTTGAAATAACACGTTCACGGCATTGAATAGCTTACCTTCCGGCAACGCGGTATCTTTGGCCCGGTTATTGAAGCCCTGAAACTTGGGAAGATTTACATCAGTCATCGTGGGTACACTATGCCGATAACGGCATTATTTTTAGGCCAAGATACAGTCTTGCCTGGGTTTTTATCCATCAGCAGTTTAAGCTCAACGCGAGCTTGAGAATCCAACACCTCTACTGCTACCTTGTTGTTTACCCAAGGCTCGTAAAAATTGGTATTGGCCTTATCCACAATAGAATCAGGGAAGCCGTCAATGTACGGGTAAGGCTGGCCGATGCTGTCCCAGTTTTGATAAGATGACTGACTCATTATCTAATCTCCAATTTTAACTTTGAGCAATAGTTCTACTTTCTCTGTGTTCGATTTTGTTGCCAGTACATTAATTTCAAATTCACCCGCGGCAATAGCCGCATCCGGCAATGCGTCGATCATAAACTGACACGAGGTGCCGGTGTTGCTGGTTGATGACACGGTTACGCCATGAGTGCAGGTATAAGCGACTGATGAAATAGATTCAGTCGCCGGCATCAGAGTATCCAGCATTCCCTCCCACGTTAAACCTAATGCGCCGTCTGTAGACTCCTCCCCCGGCACATAGCTTAATGTCGGCGCTGTTGCTCCGCTTTTGCCCGGATTCTTAACCCGATAAATAAGGCCGGTATAGACAGGCGGCACCATAATGTCGTAATTATCATCATCGTATTTGCGATAGACCTTATTAGCTTCCCACGGATCGGCACGGAAGATAATGCCCATCAACCTTTTTGAGTTGGGTTTGTGATTGCCAGCTATTCGATAGCCGCCCGTTTGTAGCGCGTCATAAAGCATTAGCGTTTCCTAATGGATGATGGTGTTAGGTTGGTGTTATACGATGATTTTACCATATTGCGCTTCAACAATCAGGCTATTGGGCTGCGAACAGGCGATAATGGTATTGCTTTGCTTCTCGACAATAACCCATTCCACGGAAGTCCGATCAGCGGTTAGTGCAACATTGCCTATTGACAAGGTGACTGCTCTACCAGCCAAGGTTAAATCGATATTGACGCCGACTGCGCCCTGACTAAAATCAAGGTTCTGCCCGGATAATAGCCGCTGGATTTCAGGGATCAATGTGCCGGTATTAAGCGTAATGCTCTGACCGGTCAACGACTTGTCCAATGACGGCACTAGAGAACCGGCAACAATTGATAAACTCTGCCCATTCAAGGTTAGCGTCACATCGTTGTTGATAACGGTCAGCGTTCCGGTTTCAGCGGTAATGGTTTGCCCGGACAGGATCGCGCTAATGATTGGCGATAACGAGCCTTGCTGAATGCTGATTTCAGCACCCGGCACATTAACCGCTGTTGTCGGTGCTAAATTGCCGCCACTTGCATTTTGAGATAGGCCGGATAATGCAATACTTAATCCACTGGATAAGCTGCCCAATGCCGATGAAGATACCAATCCCGACAAAGCAAGCTGCAAGACGGGCAGTAAATCACCTAAAGCTATTACGGCTTGCTGGCCCGTTAGCGTAATTGAGCTTGATGGGCTAAGCGAACCGATTGCACTACCTACCTGTAATCCGGTTAGTGTCAGCGATATATCGTTAATCCCTGCCGTGACTTCGCCTGCTGATAGCGTCAGAGATAGCCCAGACAGGGCAAGTTCGTTGCTCGGCGCTAACGACCCTCCAGCCGCTGACAATGCAGCACCGATGAGCGCAATGACTTGTTCAGGCGATACCGAACCCGATGAAGCAGTCACCGATTGACCTGTCAACGCATTGCTTAGGGATGGCGATACCGACCCTTTAGAGCAGGATGCGCTTAATCCAGACAGCGACAAACTAACATCACTACTTATGCTGATCCATTTCCTAGATCGAAGCGGATACCAGAGTTCAAACCGAGTTCCTGGGTCATTGATCGCGGCAATTTGCTCAGGCGTTAAAGCTACATTCCAAATGGCCGCCTCGCCCAGTTTTGAGTCGGTAAATAGAGAATTAGATGATCTGCTGAAACAACCCAGCGCCGTGTTTGTTAATGCCGATGGATAGGCATTGCTCCCTGTATTAGATACTGCGTTGCTACCGTTCAAATAGACGGTTCTCAGCACATCAGATGTATAGACATTGATCGCATTCGACCATTGTCCGACGCTACAGGTTGCTGTTGTCTCGGCAATATTGGCAAAGTCAGTGTCGGTAATTTGCGCCCTGATTGTGCCACCGGACATTAACACGATATACCAATACTTACCATTATTACTTGAATTTCCACACCCCATTAAGCCGCTTGTGGTTAATGTCGTCGGGTTAAACCAGATGGACGCTGAAAACGGGTAGGATGTAACAGGGGGAGCCGTTGTAGTTAGATACTGACTTGAAGCCGCTGCTAAATCAATAACCGGCTCACCGTACTTTCCAGCACTCATTTTCCCGGAAGTTCCCGGTTGCATGTGCGCGTTACCGCATAAATCTGGAACAAAATTAGCGGTGGATGCTCCGCCCATCGGCCACCAGTTGACTAATCCTTGCGCCTGAATGCAGTCTTTATTGAGCGCAAATGGGCCGACAGGCGGCTTTGATTTATCCCAACGACGATGCATATTAGGTACCTAAGTCGTTGACAGTAGATTCCTTCAGTATGGTATCGGTATCGTTCGTGTTCGCGGTAGTTTGTCCTGACACATTGCGAAACAGAACCTTATGCTTCCAAGGCGGACGCGGCACTTCCTTAGGAATGCTCTGCATTACATCCGGCGCACCCGCATGAGCCGTCCCCGCGTCCCAGGTAAAAATGAAGTCAGGCGCCCAGGCCGGGTAAACGGTCGTGCTGCCATCCGAAGATGCGCCGATGGTCGGGTAAGTGCCACTATTGCCTTCATCGACAATAAACCAGCATTGAGCTATGGTCGCATTGGCCGTTGGATTGCCGCCAAACTTGGCACTCAACTTATACCCTGACATCAATTCCGGCCCTGCGGCGGTCGGGGTTATTTCAGGCCCCAGCCTGCATGTAGAGGTTGCCAGATTGCGTAGACCTGTAGTCGCAACGCCATCGATAACGGTCGCTAAAGAGCCGATGGCCGCTCTGGTGAATGTCGTTGTCATGTTACGCTAATCTCAAAAGACCCGTCGTTGCATCATTGGTGGGCATGGTTAAGGTAAAGTTCCCCGCCGTCACCGTAGTTGATCCGTACGTGTAAACCGCAACCGCCTTATCGCTTTGGGTTGAGTTATACAGCAGTACCGCATCCACTGCGCCGCCAGTGGTCAGTGTCGTCCAGGCAAAAGACGCGCTCGGTGTCCAGTAAGCGGTGGTGCCTGTTGCGGCGGGAGCATTGGCATTCGTGACTGTCACTCCTCCTGCGGTATAACTCGCATCCGATACTTCGCCGGTGACAGAATAGGCGGTAGTGGCTGCGCCCAATGATGCAGTCGTGTAGAACAACGCCGCCTTGAAGGTGTCTTTGGTGGTTGCGCCTCTGACAACGGTAGTTCCGAACGCATGAATGCCGTTTAGCAGTTCGGTCTTGAATGATGTAGCAATCGCTGCACTATTTGACATGTTATTGATCCTTATAAGAAAGTGGCGTCATCACGACGCGAAAATGAATTGGGTTAGCCTATGACGCCTTGCTCTGCGCCAAGTTCCGGCCCTTTGAATAGACACACATGGCAGCTTTCTTTCGCCAGCTCGCCAGTGTCTTTAAAGTGGTAGCGCTCGATAAAGGTCATCGTGCCGGTTTTGTTAATATCCAGCGTCAAACTGCCGTCTGATGTTTTCAGTACGCCTTCGCAAACGATCTGATCCTGCCATTCCTGCGAGTAGGTCAGTTCTGATTCCGGCACATTGCCGCGAGTTGTCCAGATTAAGGGTGCTGTCATGAGTTTTCCTGTTGTTGAATAAGGGCCATTTATTGACTCGGGAAAATGAAGGAAACCCAAGCTGGGAAATGGCGAAAATTGTAGGGGTTAAAAATAAGCTTTATTGCGGTGCGGCCTGTTGGAATACTCCTTGCGGCGGCTGGTCGCTTTCGGCCTGTTGCCAAAGTAATCCGTAAACTGTTTTTCGTAATAGGTCGCCTTGATCGGGTTGAACATATCCGCATCCTGAATGCTATAGGCCCGATACAGCACCCAATCGACCAAGTGCCGATGGTGTGTGCGATTCATTTCCGGCGCTTGTCCTGTACTAACCAGTTCATCGGGAATGCGGTAGGTTTCCAGCTTGAGCGTAAAGGCCGCATCAGGCTGTGGGTACAGCTCCAGCGTGGTATCGTAGTGCAGGTAATGCGTCGGCGTGCCGGTTTGCTCACGCCAATCATTGCTAACCCTGTCCAGTTCAATGCGGTCTGTAGCGGTCAGTCGCGTGGTAGCTCCGGCGCTATCGACCAGTGACACATAAGGCAGCGCATAAATGCTGTCATCCAATATATAAACCGACTTTCCCGAAGTGACGCTGACAGTGCAAAACGCACTGGTTTTGTCGAATATCAGGTTCGCCCTAATACACGCCTCCTCAATCGCTTCATTCAGGTACATAAGGAACTTCGGTACCGACAGGAAATTGGCTTGCGCATCGTCATCGAACTGACTGCGATACAGTGTTTCCAGTTCGCTAACGCGCATTACAGCAATCCGAACTGTTCAATCAAGCGTGTCACTTCGGCCCGTTGGCTTTCGGTGCTTTTACGCTTATCCAATTTGAAACCATTAAAATGCGTGGCAGCAAATTCAATCAATGCGTCGCTATCCATATTTGCTACCGCATCAACGGTGTCCTGAATATCTTCTTCGGGCTGATCTTTAACTTCAATCTCAACCGGCTTGGCTTTCTTGTCGTCGCTTTTAACGAACTGGTCGGGATGGCGCAGGAACTTGACTGCCCATTCTTCAGGAACCGCTTTGGTTTCGCCTTGCTGAAAGACGATCTTCGAGCCGTAGCAACCGTCCACATACGTGTCACGCTTGCCGATATAGGTAATTGCAATCATAACTATCCTTTGCTTGAACAATTCCCCGCCAGGCTTGCGCGATAACGGGGAGTTGCCAGGAGGTTAAAGGTTAAGCGGGTACGCCTTTCCAGATGCCGTCCACGACCACATCCAAACGACCTACGGCGGCATGGTTAGCCCCGGCAATGGTCAAGGTCAGGTAGGCGTCTTTCGGCAAGGTCACCGGAGCCACGGCCAGGTTAGCGGCTGCGGTTCGGCCTTGCGCGGCGGTGTCTAGGGCTGCATCGAAGTAATCCGCGTCTTGCGGTACTGCGGTACTGTCCACACCGTCCACATAAGCAAAACCAATATCCGCCGTCGTTGCCGCCGTGAACGCGTCAGAGACAATGGACAAGCAGCCATGCAGTTGCAAGCCCGCCGGTAAAATGCCGATTCTCACTACATCAGCCACCGCTACCGCAGTCGTCTGGTCGGAATCCACGAACACGCCCGAGGCATTGGTTGCGAACGTATACACGCCTTTCCAGGCATTGCCGTACGGCGCGGTGCTGAACGTGTCCAGCTTGTTGATTTTTTTCTTTGTTACATTAGCCATGATTAAACTCCAGCAATTTTGACCGCCGAATCGATGGCGATCACGCCATTATCGGTGTATTGGCTTTGGGTTCCGTGATCGATCAGGAAGCGGATTTTACTCATACCGTTCATCATGCCGATCAACACTTCCAGCTTGTCGCCGTGATCCAGTTCTTTTTCAGACCAGAAGAACGGGTTGCCGGTTTTGTTGTTCATGCCGAACGCAGAGGCCAGGGCTTGACCGCCTAACAGGATTGAACGATCCACCGCATAGCTAGTACCGAACGCCGCTGGCACTAAGTCAGTCGATGTTTCTGTTTCAGTGGTGTAGCTTGCGCAGTAACGCAACGAGTCACCGGCATAGAAGCGGATTGGTTTCGGCATTTTGACGATCAAGATGCCCATCCACAATCCCGCTTCGCCCATGAATAACGGGTTCTGTCCGGCCATTTGCGCTCTGGACATGGCGTTGGCTTGCAAGGTGCGGAAGTTGGTAGACTGCACGAATGAGGTATAGTTCTCGCTTGATACCAGCAATACTCGCAATGGAGAATCATTACCCATCTTGTCGCCGTCAAAGATGACCGGCGCAGGAGGCAATGGCATCGAGTCGAGCACTGTGCGGATACCATCCACGACATCCGAGTTCAATACGTCGGTAGTGGCGATGCTGATTTCGTTAGCGGCGGCGGCAATATGTTCAATACCGGAGCCGGTAGACATGTAGTGACGGTTCTTGGTGGGCGCTTTCACCGAGTTTACGCAGATTTTCGCAAAATCGGCATCTGATGCCAGCGGTACTGCCCACTCGATGTTGTCGTGGAAACCACGCGCACCAGCCATGTGAACCAGGGCTAACTGATCCTGCAAGCGGTTCATGTACGCTTCGCCCAAGTTACGGGCCAATGAGCGCAACTGCCACTTGGTGCGTTGTTGGGTCATCGCGTCACCGGCTGAGATCGGCTTACGAGTCTGGTTGATGCGGAGCTTGTCTTGCGAGAACGATAACGCTTCGCCCAAGCCTTCCGCATTTTCGCCGCCCATGATCGGCTTGCCGCCTAAATGGTTGACCAAATCAAAGCGCACTTCATCGCCAGCGGTCTTTTGCAAATCTTTACAAACGACAATCGGGTAATTGCTGCTGGACTGGACTCTGAGATTATTTTCAGCATCCGCCTGAGTAGGCAGCTTGCCGGTTAAACGGTTTAGCGTGGTATTGCGCTGCATCGATGCAGCAAACAAACCAGCCGATTGAATATGAATGGCCTGATCGCCACCATAAGGGATATTCGTTGCCATATAAGGTTTCCTTCGGCGGCTCAATGCCGCTCATCTACGGGATTTAGCGCGTCATCTCGACGAGCGTTTTCTTTGGGGTTCCTTCGGCGGCACAAGACCGCCCATTTACAGGATTTAGCGCGTCATCTCGACGAGCGTTTTCTTTGGGGTTCCTTCGGCGGCACAAGACCGCCCATTTACAGGATTTAGCGCGTCATCTCGACGAGCGTTTTCGGTTTAAACTACACGCGACATCAGTTTTTGAATTTCTTCCGGCGATTTGTTGGCAAACAACGACTCCAATTGTCTCGGGGTCATGGTCAACATCGCTTCGCTTACGTCCGTTGTCCCTGCCGTGCCTGCCGGAATGTCCGAGAGGCTGTTAGGCGTGGGCTTTTTGACATTCGCTAAAACTTCTTTCGCTTTATCTTTGGCATTGGCTTCGGGTTCTGCCTCGACCTTTGCCGGGTTCGCATCTTTATAGGCAGAAATTAACTCTACAACCTGAGCCGCGTTGCCTCGATCAAGCACCGTGTTGTACTGATCTCTGACAAATGACGGATGGCTATTAATCCACGCTTCCAGTTTCGGGTCGCTCACGACCTGCTGCCAGTCGGCATGGGCATTAGCAATAGCATTAAAGTGCTTGTCTTGGGCGCTTTCCTGAACAATTTTCTGAACCGGTTGAATCTGTTCATTGATTTGCTGCTGGAATGCTGCCAAACCTTGCTTAATGCCGTCATCAATCATGCGTTGGATAAAGGGCTTCATATCTTCGGCGACTTCGGGGAAATCCCCTTGGTACGCTTCCAGTACCGCTTCTTGAGCTTTGGTATCGCCAGTGCCCGCATCATCGACTTTGGCCGCTTGCAGTGCCGCTATCAATTCCGCTTGCTGTGCCGCGAACTGCTCCCATTGAGAAGCTTTCTGCTCCAGTTGCGCCGCTTTATCTCGGGCATCCACTAACTCCTGATAGGGAATGGTGTGTTTGCCGTCTTTCGCTAGTAACTCAGGTTCGGGGTCTTTTATTGCTTCCTGTCCAGGCTCAGGCGTTGCGCTGGTTTCCTCGTCGGCTGCTGCCGGGTCGGTATCGCCTTGATCGTCAATCGTGCCGCCATTTACAACGGAGTCTTTCTGATCGTCAGTGAGTTGATAAAATTCGTCCGGGTTTGCTGCAAAATAATCTGCGTCTTTCATTCGTTGTTGCTCCAATGCTATCCCGTAGACGGGCTAACCTGCCGTATCGTCGCAGTCACGTTATTGGATAGGGGTATTATACATCAAATGTTGATAATGAATAAAATATTTACTCATTGTCAACTGTCAATTAATAGTCGCCGAGTAAAATCCAAGTGACAGTAATCGTGCCGCTCAGAGTTTGTGTTGCATCAGCATCGACATCAGTGGTGGTCGCATAAGCCGTATTGATATACAAGTCTTTGGCGGTGCTGGTGCCGTCGAATTGAGCTGAGGCCGCCAGCGCTGCCCCGACTGCCGTTCCTGCGACATTGACGGTTGCCGATGACGTGAACGCGGTAGACGGCAGCAAATCCGCCATGGTGCTGTTTAGCGTGGTGCTGGATGCGGTCGCCGTACCTAACGCTAATGCGCCGGTTGAGCTTGCGTTTAACGTGCTGGCCAGTGCGCTGGTGGTTTTTTGCGCGATGGACGCGGTAACACCCAACACCAGGATTCTACCAGCAGGGAAGTCATACAGCTTCGTGCCTTGGTATTCGGTGCCATTGACCACGGTTTGCGCCAAGTCAGTCAATGTGAATACAGTCTGATGCACAACACCATCAAACGTGTCGACTGCACTGAGCGTCGCTAACGCGGCCACGCCGGAAGTCAATGCTCCGCTTCGGCCTAATACCGTGAATACGTCAGTATGGTCGTTGTAATACTGGATCAATGACTCATCAACATCATCAACCATTCCGGCTGTCCAGTTGTCTTTGGCCGGTACTTCGCCAACCCGTTTCGGGTGCGTCGCTGTTTGTAAAGCTTTAACTATGTACATAGCTATCCTTATTGAGTTACGTAGAGATTGAATGTGCCGTTAGTGTGACTATTGACATCCACCCGAACGGCACGAACGGGAGTGGTGTAGAGATGTTCAGTATTGGCGGTCTTTCCTGCTTCGGCAGTGAACGCGACCGCTCCGGCATTGGCTTCGTCATAAGTATGCTGAATGTCAAAGTTGATGGTGCCGCCAATGGAGACTGCGGCAGTAGCGGGAGCCGTGTGCATATCCACCCAAGGCGTTTGCGCGGTAGCGGCCCAACCAATGTCGAAGGTATCAGCGCCAATCGTCGCTGATGGAGTGGCCGAAGTCAGTGAATAGAACGCGAAGGTACTGGTGACGGTGGCTGATACGCCTGGAGCGGCCAGCGTTTCGGTCAGTGCTTCGCCATTAGGTCCAACACCAAGCAAGGTAATGGTCTTGGCGCTATGGTCGGTGGCGGCATCATTGCGAATGGTCACATGATGCGCCAGTCCGTCCCCGGCTTTAGCGGTGGCAATCGTCCAGCTTGCGCCGGTAACATTACTGGCGTGTCCGGTCAGACTGGCTGCGGCGACGGTGTAAGATTGTTTATAGTTCACTGTAGTGTTCCTTTAGTTAGATGGTTTGGCGATGCCAAAGATTCGTTGTTTCTACCGGCCTGATAAATTAAATTGCATAAATCAATCAATTCGTCCTCATCAAATTGATAAAACCTTGCTGGTTTTTTATTGTTTAAGAAGTAAAATGGCTTGTCATTCTTAGCAATCTTTACTTTGTCAAGCAACTCATTGATCAGGAGTATCGTTATTTCCGTCTTTCCATCTAATGGGAAAAGAAAGAAAGGCAATATGTTTGCTAACTCGTTCCAGTGAAAAAACGATGGTGTTTTCTCGTTTTTGTTAATTTGTATCATCTTAACTATATGCTTTGCGGCATATAACATCTCGCTTTCACTAATAGTTATATCTTTTTCGTTATCGATCACTGCGTCGCTCCTAAATTGTCGGTGATTCTTTGTGTCTCAATGCCGCCATTAGCGCCCAGGCTCGGGGATTCGGGCAGAGCTGGCGTCATAGGGTTAGTGTTTGTCGGCTGTGTGGGTACTGCAATTTGTTCAGGTTGCGGAAAGTTCGGGTCAACGCCACCGGGATTCGGGGGCTGATAACCGGCATTCATCATAATGGCATCGGCAATCGGCGCAATGGTCGGCATTGATGCTACTTGAGCGCCGCCTTGCATCGCCGCATACTGCGCTTCGGTCATAGTCTTGACGGCATTGGCCTCGATCTGCTTAATCTGTGCATCACTCATCATCTGCTTGATTTCCAGTTCCTTCATCTTGCGCTGCATTTCTTGCGCTTCCGGCGAAGGCTGCGCGTCAGCGTCCTTAATCGCCTTGATAATCGCGTCTTTGTCCGGCACATCCATTAGACTCAGCATGTGCGGCATCATGATGCGCTGGTATTCCTGTGGCGAAGCTTTATAAGCCTCGCTCAATGAGGCTAATTGCTGGTTGCGGTAACTGGACGTACTCGGCACATCATCCAGAACCACTTTCAGCATAGTGCGCTCAACGTCATTAGTCAGGTATTGAATGCCGCTGTCGTCAGTAATCGGGCGGTTCAGTGTGACAACCCGGTCCTCTTTCAGTGCGCCGCCGTCAATCAGAACATCCTCTTGCTTGCCAATCGAATCCTGAACGATCATTGATAACAGCAAATCACCGACTTGAGCGCGGGACTCCCTGAAATTGTCATCAATGTTTGCCAATGACTGCTGCGACTGCTCAACCTGCGAGTTGAACTGTACGCCCGAGGTAGCACTGTTATTGTTGCCCTGGAACTCATCACTAATGCCGCCGACTTTGGTGATCGCGTTTCGGGCATCGTTGAGCATCTTGTACTGCTGCTCGTTCAGCTCGAAGTTTCGATCCACTTTAAACGTCGCACCCGGTTGCGCCATATGTGCGGCATCCAACACAATGTCTGCATCGGGCCTAGCTATCTCCTGCCTAAAATGCTCATCGTCTCCCAATACTGCGCCTTCGGTGCGAGTCGTAACCGTGGCCGCCAAACCCCAACGAATCTTGCTGATCGAGGCATTGATATTGTCCTGCATGTACATCATGCCGCGAATCCGGCCAAACGGTACGCCGGTCCTGTCCTCGCGATGCCCCCAAAACGGCACATAAGGAAAATGCTTGTGCCGGTACGGTGACAGTTCATCACGGAGCTTATGAGGCCCAGCGAACCAGGCTTGATGCACTCGACTGATGGTTGCGTACTGCGGCTGAATGCCTTGGCTGATCGCCAGCATATGCATCGGGTCGTCCTGATCCAGTTCGACCACGCGGCCATCCTGCATTTTCAGCACTAAAGCCTGTTCCCAGGTGCGATACCAGACTTCAAACAGCCGGATTTTTCGGTGTTCCACATCACGCCATTGCTGTTCTTCAATCGACCAGCCGCGCTCGTCGTTCTGCGCTTTGTACAGTCCGGTTGATTGACCACCATCGAGCATGAACGCATCCATGCCATTCCAGCCCGATACCGATTGCTCGATAATATCGGCCTGGTCAGCAAACATCAATTTGGCAATGTCTTTATCAACCCACTTCATGCGAATCAAATACCGCGCATCGGACAGCATCGGGCATTTTGCCAACCAATCCCACCAGACTTCGTTACGATGCACAAACTGGCAGCGATACGGGTACTTGAACGGGTCGGATTCCCGCGATACTTCCACCCATCCTAAGCCAACCGATACCTGAGACTCGTAAGCATCTGAACAGGAACGGTCTGCCCGACTCTTGCGCTCAGCCTGGTTCAATTTGTAATTGTATGCGTCCGCGACTTCCTGTCCGTCTTTGTCGCCATCCGGCACGACTCGCCAATCCGTGCGCTTTTTCGCTTCTGCGCCCAAGATAGACTCAATCGCCAAGCCTATTAGCGGCTCAACCGCAGGCGGCAAGCCAATCAGCGCCATTTTCTGCAAAATGTCCGAGTCGAGCTGGTTGCCGTCCTTGTAATCCATCTCCTTGTCGGCTTGCGCTCTCCAGGCTGGCTGATTCAATAGCTCATGGAAGAAGCCGGTAAACTGCTCCAGCGTCAATCCGTCCGACTCAATCGCGTCACTGGTATCGCGTTCCGCATCAATAAACATGTAGTGTGTCCTACGTCATCACGACGATGGTTAAAATTATAGCCGCCAGTTTGCCGCTGAGCGTGGCTTGTGTTCTCGCTTGGTTGACTTAAACCGCCTTGCGCTTTCACAGGCATAGCGCAACGAGTCGATTACATGGTTGTTTTTATCTTCAAGAATGTTCGTCACCTTATCGGTCGTCTTGTCGATCTTGTAGCTGTAAGTTGACAATTCATCAATGGTATGAGCGCAACGAGGATGAACGACAATATCGAAGGACTGCAAAAAAGTAATGCCTTCTTCCACTGATCCAGGGCCTTTAATCGCCGCCGCCATTTTCGGGAAACCATGCTGCTGCATGTACGAGATTGTTTCCGGTCTGGCGCTATCCGCTATTATAAACCATTTATTAGCTTCCGGTATCGTACTAAACAACTCCGGCAGGTTGACGATTTCACAGCCCACCAGATACGCTTCATAATCGATATACAGCCGGTTGCCGTCGATATGAGAACGTACCAACGCGCTCGGGTCATTGGAAAAGCCCCAATCCGCACCGAAGTTGAAACAGGTTCCGGGCTTGGACTCGAATTCTTCAATCGTCCAATTCCTGAATACACGCGCTTCCGAGTTTTGCTGATACTTGCCCAGCCAGATATGGGCGTACTTGTCAGGGTCGCGGCGTTTGTCGTACTCCATTTCTTCGCGGAGTACATCGGGAAACCACGGGTTATCAACATAGTTCGCTTCAACTACTATCGCATCAGGCGGCGTTGATTCTCCACGCAACAGCATATCAATAGGGTCGGTGTCTTTGCAGGGGTTCCAGCTAAACCATAGCTCACTGCCGGGCTTTCGGATGGTCGGCCTGAGCAAGTCCAAACTGCGCTGACTCACGCTTTGCGCTTCTTCCACCCAGGCAATATCATAACCTTCCAGTGACTTGATACTGTCGGCGGTATGGTTCTGCATCCCGGCAAAGATGATCTGGCCGCCGTTCTTGCATTTGATGATGGATTCTTGCACCTCAAACAAATGTCCAACGCTCATTTGCTCGATCTTGGTTTCAAGTAGCTTCTTGACTGACTGGTTTAATGACTTCTGGATTTCCCGAACGCAGACCGCATCGGTCTTAGCCATGACCATGCGTTCAATCAGCATTTCCGCCATGAACCAGCTCTTGCCGCTACCACGACCACCATAAACACCTTTATAGCGGCTCGGGTACAGTAATGGCTCGTAAACAGCAGGGGTTTGTATTTCCATCAAGGCTTGACGATAACCCGGCGTATTTCGTTGATTTGGGTATTAACCTGAACAGCGGTATCAGGCGTCTTACCCAGTACCGCCTCACGACCTTTATTAATCGTTTCCGCTCTGGCTCGAAAGTCGTTCTGGTTTTCGCAGGGTTCTGCCATTGCTTGCTTGACGTTGGTTATTGCTGCATTGTTGAAAAACAGAATATGTTTTGTGCGCTCGTCAACCAGTTCATTGTGGATTGTCAACGCCTGTTGATTTAGCGTTGATTTTGCCTCTTCAAGCCGCACCGCGTCTAGCAATAGCTGTTGTTTTTCACCACCTTTAATCCAGCCTTCTGCTTTAGCTTTTCGGCTAATCGCAGCCTTGTCGATAGTGGTTCTTTCATTGATCTGAGATAGCGATAAACCGGCCTCGAAATACTCCTTAGCATCAGTCCACTGTTTATCAGTAATCTTGATGTTTGCCAAACTAATGTCTCCCGACAATATTCGTATATTCTTATGTACTTATATTGTAACACAACCCCAATTCGGATATAAAACTTTAGCGCCAATACTAAAAATAATTGTGTACAACACAATATATTTGTGTATAATAAGACCCAGTTCAGCGATAACGCGAACATAATTAAACTGGGGAATGATGTCATGAGCACTTATAAAATTGATTCACACTGTTTAGGCGATTTGAATGAAACACAAATGGAACAATACGCACAATATTGTTCTGACGTTGCCAATGCTGCCGGGCTAGATATAGAATTTGAAATTGATTATAGGAACGGCGGGGACAGAGGGGACGGAGTGGAATCGCAACTATATCAATATGTGTGGGAAAATTGCGATTATTGGACAGACAATAATGAATTGAAGGAGCGTGAAATTAAAAAAGCAGCGGACTATTTTAGAAATGACTCCATCTGAGCAATGCAAAGGAGCAAGAAAATGAAAATAGAAATTTTAAACAAAATTGGCAACAAAAAATTAATTGCTGCTTTTGAAGCGAGTGACATGCAAGTTTTCGGAAAAATCGCAAGCAAACTCTACGCCAAAGCAAGAATCGTACAAGATAAGAAAGAGTTTTTACTTGCAGAATGCATTAAGTATTCAAGAAATGAAGACACTTCTATCGAAACAGCAATGGAAAAGTTCAATAACATGAATGCTCAAGAAATCGGCTTAAAAGCAAGAAACTACATCCAGGCGTCTGAAAAATATTTAACTGAAACTGATCCGTTGCGTAAATACGATATGAAAGAAACAGCATATGAAAACGCCTATGAAAACGCATTTAGAGCTAATTCATGACACCTTCAGAACAATGTAAAAAGGCGGGGTTAGACAGCCTCGCCGAGTTCGTCAGGATCAGCGGTGAATCCGAGCAAAATATTTTAAACTGGCACAAAAAAAGGCCGCTCAGATTCAAACTCTTATTAGCTGGATGCGTGAACGAAAAGAGAAATAACTCTAAATAATCATCGTCCACGCAATCCGCGTTAAAGCAAATTGCGTGGACGCCTATTTTTCAATAGCCAGTCCAAATAGGCAATAATAGCCAACTCACCATGACCGGTTATATCATTGCCTTTGCAGTACCAAAGTCCGTATTGTTTTTTAAGCTTGGGTTTCACCGAATGCCTTTACTCGCTGTCACTTCGGTTTGATGGTTGTACTGCCCTACTACAGCGTAGCTCTTATCTTCCGGCACTTCTGTTACCATCACGAACTTCATCTGCCCGCACTTCTGCCCCGGCGTTAATGCTAGATAACCATGCTCTGAGTCGTTCTTGAATTCCATCGTCAACTTGCTGTTATGCCAACCACAATCACAAAATCCGGCCAGTTGATGCGCCCAAAAGTTTCTGGCCTGGCTGCTCTTGAGTACGTATTCTGCGGTGATATTGTTCGGCAGGTTGAAAGTCTCAACGGTTTCAGCTAACGCCACTTGGCCCGGCTTTAATACCAGCATTTCACCGTCTTTCAACTCAACCAACTCAAGGCTGATGTTTTGCTTATTGGCTAAATCAGTGAATAGCTCAATCGCCTTGGTGTCCTTTGTCACAATCCAAGGCTGAGGCTTTTCGATGTAAAACCGATTGCCTAGCGTGACTTCGATACTAGCTGGATTAATGTTTTCCAATGGCGCATCAATAACGCCGTTCGCTACCAATTCAGCTAATTCGGTATGGCTTAATAAACCTCTCATTCTTCATTTTTCCTTACATTGTTGTGCTTTTATCAAGCATTTTTGGATTAACTACGTGCCTGGCTACTTCGCCATACTCTTTATGCAGGATGATTGCCTTCATATCACGACCTGTCCGATAGCCCAGATTAGCCGCATACGCATCAGCCGGAGCCAATACCCTGAATGACTCGCAGCGTACCCCGTTAAAGTCTTTTACGCTGTCATGGTGAATATGGCCTGTCCACCAATATCTAAATTCAGTCTCGCCCCAATCACTCGCGCGATCTGATGCCATTATCATTGGCAATTTGTCATGCTTTACCTTATCACCGTGATGAGTTCCCACCAGGCACTTGCCGAACCGCCAATAATGGTAATGGCTGGGGCTTCGGTCTATGGTTATCCTTGACTCATTTTCATAGATATTATGCAGGCACTCGGTTAAAAATATCGATGAAGATGGATCGTGATTGCCAATCTCAATAATCACATGCACATATTCATGCTTTTCAAGCGCTTTAGCTATCATGTAACGCACTGTCTTTATTGCCGCCCTGACCATCTTAGGGAATCTGCCGTCCGCATCCAGCAAATGCTTGTGAGCTGGAGTGACCGCTTCCCAAGAATCGTAGTGCATAAAATCGCCTAGCAGCGCAATCAGTGCTGTTTGACAGTTGGGCGACGACTCCACCAGATGATCGATTGAACCCATCAGCAAGCGAGTACCGATAGCAATGTCGTAATCTTCGCCGGTTTCAGGCATCCAACTTAGCATCCCAAAATGGTGATCCCCGACTGGATAACAGGCCGCCAAATTAGCGTCCACAACCTCTGGCTTGGGTATCGGCTTAATCCTTGGTAACTCAGCCGCCATAGCTTCCAAAGCTTCCTTGAATATCTCCGCCTGCCTTTCACTATCCGCCGTCGATTTAATCCACTGAATCTTAGCCTCGCCGGTGGTCATGTCGTACAGCGTTGATGCGCCTTTCAACTTAAAACCATCCGGCACCGGATGCACCAGGTTATGCTTTGGCGAATAACCCATAGTGGCCGCCTTAAACTGCACCGCCTGCACCGCGCTGGAGATAGTCGATTTGTTGATGCCCAGCTTTTTCGCTGCGGCTCTCTGACTGCCCTCAGAGGCTATCGCCGCTAATATCTCTTTCTGTCGTTCGGTTGCGTAATCGCTGAGGTTAATGTCAACGGGCTTTATCTCTCTTACTGCGTTGTTGTTAGCCATGCCTAGCCTGATTTTTTAGATTGGTGCAGATTGAGTTAGGTTTTAACTGTATCAACCGGATAGCGTAATTCCAGAATTAACTGTAACTCGTGAATCGCTTTTTCAATATCAACCCTACCCTTCCCAGTGGGCTTATCATGCCTTGTCGCTCTTTTTACAATACAACCCTCAAGGAATGCCAGCTTGTTGGCTTCAATAAATTCTATCGGCTGAATCTTACAATCTTTGTAGTGTGAGCCGCCGATTTGAACATTTAACGCTGATTCTTGCTTTTGCATAATTCATCTATCCAGATTGTTACCAGTGCGCCGATACAGATACCGACCATTATTAGCAGCATGTTTTCCATCTAGTCCCCATTAAATGCCTGACTTCTGGCATCATCTTCATCAATCCCGTTGGCGCATTTAATCGCTACCCGCTCAAGAAAGTCTTGCTCTTTCTCATAATAAATAGGCAAGCAGTTCTCGTTGCATCTGGCTCGATACCAGCCTGAATCGTTGTCGTAGGGTTCTTGGTTATTGCTCATTTCAAATACTCTAAAATTGTTTCTCTTGCACTATCCCAACCATGACACACATCAACACGATAATTCTGCTCTTGCAGGTCAGCATGCCATTGCTTTTGCTCAGGGCTAACAGTGCCGCCTTTTTGCCGCTTCATTTCAATAAACAGTCCGTTGTAACCACCCTTGGCTACCGGCATGAATAAATCGGGAACACCTTTTTTAACGCCTTCGGCCTTGAGCTTTGTTGCTACCGCGATATGACGATGACCGCCATTAGGTATGGCAAATAACAGTTTCAGTTCCGGTATTGTCTTGGCTTGGGCTTTAGACCATCGAATTAATGCTGATTGCTCTTGATGCTCTAGGTCTTTAATCATACTCTTTTGACCAGTCATCACGACACTCAGGTCCACAAAACCGGCGCTCAATCCCTGTAGGTTCTTCGCACCATAAGCAATGGCCGCTTGGGTTTGATGTATTTATCGGCTTACTTGATACAGCCTGAATACGCATCTGCAATAGCCGCGATTCGACCTCATCCGATCTATCTGCTTCATCCATTATTAATTCCTTTCCATAGCAGCTTTGCTCCGAGATAGAGCGCTGAGGCTGCTATGCCGATAACCCCGATAACGAGTATCAGGGCGTTGGTGATTTTAGATAATAACCACATAAATTAAAAGGGAATGTCGTCATCGAAGTTGTCTTGCGCTGGCGCTTGCGGTCTTGCTGCCTGTTGCTGCGGTTTTTGTGCTGGCTCGGCCTGTGAGCCTGAGTCATTGCGCTTACCGACGAGATCAATAATATTGGCATTCAGCTCTAAACTGGTTTTAGTAGAACCGTCTTGCGCTCGGTATTCGCTTTGAGTTAATTCGCCTGAAATGAACACCTGCTGGCCTTTCTTCAAGAAATCCTGCAACTGACCTTCCGCTCTCTTACCCCATACCGCCACTCTAATCCATAAAGTCTGTTGCTTCTCCCCAAAGCCGATATTGTTGGCTACGGTCACGTTTAAAACCGCTTGACCTGATGGTAAATAACGGACTTCCGCATCACGGCCGACAGTGCCGGTAAAACTAAATACGTTCGACATACTTAACTCCTGTTTAAATTAATTACAATTCCTGCTCGAGCCACTCTATTTCCGCAATAGCTTGGCGATGCGTCTTGTTGCACAGCTCGACAATACGATTTGCCGCATACTGCTCTGCTGTTTCTGAATTGATGTATTTATCGTAGAACTGCCATGCTTTTTCTACGTCCAGTTCAAATCCCACTTCATCATGCTCATGCACCTTGCCGCCCAGCTTCACAATATCAGCCAGCATATAGCAGAATGTTTCTTGCGATTCGCACAGGTACATCAAAAAAATAATATCTTCTCGGCCTTTGATGGTGATTTCTGGAACTTCGCCCTTGAGAATGGCTAACTGCCTTGAAATTCTGCTCATAGTTTTTCCTTTTTTTTGTAGGTGTTAATTATACTACTTTCTTTATAAAAATTAGTGATTTATTTACGTATTTTTACCTATTTTCCGTTAGGGAATAGCCGTATAAATTCAGCCGTCATCCGGTCGATTTCAGCTCTAGTGGCCTTTGTCAGTGCTGAGTAAACCTTTTTGGCTTTACCACTGTTCTCAGCCCTACGTTTGGCGAATATCGCCTTGTATTTGCCTCCCGTCTCATGCGCGATACCGGCATCCAGTAAATCGCTATGCAGCATCTTTAGTTGCTCGGCCGTCATGCAAGTTAGATAATTTTGTAAGCTCATTTTCCTAGTAACTCGATTGTTCTTGCTAAAAGATGCAATTCAGAACCGTAAATGTTCTCGAACTGCTGCTTTGACATGTGAATTGAAAAATCCCCTTGGTGATGCTCTCTGCATAAAGGGATTGTCAAGAAGTCGTCTTTTATGCGCTCTGCTCTAATGTGATGCACATTGGCTGGTTGCTGGCATATCAGACACCCAAGCGAAGCAACCTTTCCCATGTGACGCTTTGCTGCCGCTTTACTCATACAAACCTCAACATTTCATTAACAACCCGATCAAGGTCATTCTTTGTGTAATTGGTTAAAACCTTTTGCAATACCACATCGGCAACCTTGCTATACACCGATTCAAATTCATCCTGCTCCATGCTGGCGAAGCTCATTGATTTAGCTTCATATCGCACGTCGCCTTTGATGTTGACTACCGGATAGCCGAACCCTGACATAATCAATAAATCCTTTCTGAATCTTTCCTTGTTTTTCTCTATCTGTATGCCCTTGTATTCATTAACCGGCATTTCCCATGCATCAAAAGCCACATCAAGCATTTTGAAAAACTTGCGGTGAAATGCCAGATTTCTTGGCTTGGTTATCTCGGCCTTGAATTCATCGTTAGGCTTCATTGCATCCATTGCCTCGACGCTGTTCTGATCTACCGGCACAAAGGAGTTATAGAGTTTTCGCAAATATAATGTAGCCATTAAACCCTCTGCCCATTACGTCTTGCGATAGCATTGTATTTCAAAATAGAAATCCTCTTGATTGCATAAAATCAACAGGATGCTTGGCGGATTTTTGAAGATTGCATTTTTTTCTTAGAAGCTGAATATTGTCATCAGTATTAGTGCCACCTAGCTTTAGCGGCATAATATGATCCATGTGATAGTCCTCGCCTAACGGCAAATTGCAGCATGGGCATTTTCCACGTTGTAATTTAAATAGTTTTTCAGCTAGTCCTAGTGATAATCTACCTCCAGAAGATTTAACAAGCGCCCTTCGATTATGTCTATATATTGTGCATTTTTCTGGATTATTTTTTGCCCACTCCTTAGCTAGTAAGGCTTTCTTTTCTTTATTTTTAGATGACCACAGCTTGCAATTTTCATATGTTTTTTCTTTATTTTTTGCATACCAAATATTTTGTGTTAATTTTATTGCATCTTTGTTGTTTTTATAATAAGCCTTGCGATACTCAATTATTTTTTCCTTATTGTTTTTTACCCATGACTTGCTAGATTCAAGCGACTTTTCTTTATTATTTGCATAATATAATTTTTTCTTTTCTTTTATTTCTTTTATATTAGCTTCCCTATATGCTTTGTCATTTGATGCTTTTTTTTCCCTATTAGCTTCTCTATAGGCTTTGTCAACTTCTGCCTTTCTAACTTTATTTGCGGCTCTATATTCAGCCGCCTTGTCTTTATTTTTTGCGCGATATGCCGCATCTACAAGTTTTTTTTCTTCTTTAGTCTGTGCCATTTCGATACCCATTGAATAGTTGGGTTAAGAATACATTAGGGTGTGAGGAAACAAGGTATTCAAGCTTGCTTGTCGGGTTCGATGCCCTATCCTCACACGCTTATTATACTATTTATTTATAAATACTTTTGTTTTAACTGCCACTTATTAATTCACCCATTATGTCTACGCGCTCCATTACGCAACGCTATGCAATTTAGAATCTGTTCTGTCTGTACGCTATGCCCCACCCCTCTCGCTGGCTCAACGATGATCCGGCTATTCGGGTTCGTGTTGCGCGGCCTTGGCTTGAGTTGCAGGTTTCTCGCTCTAATGTCGGCTGCTGTTGTGTGTTTCATAAATGGATAGTTCCAGAGATTCAAGGGATCGATAAAATTCCAATGACCATTATTCACTTCATAATCCTACTGATAACGAACAGCCACAACAAGCAGCCGATAACGTAGATGATCGAAGCATCACTCATGACCATCGCTCCATATCAACCAGCCCAGCCCCACAATAGCCACCGCACAACCGGCAATCGCCCTGGCGAGATAGGCGTGGTTTTGTATTAGCTCAATCATGCGGCCTCCAGCATAATCGAAGTATCCAGTTTAAGTTTTTCGCAGGCCGCCAAATGTGACTCCATCAGCTGCTCATCGGTGGGTTTGTCATAATATCGGGTTTTTGGCATCACCATAGCGCGAGTGACCTTTTCGGCATCTTCAAACTGTTTCCAAAACGCCTTGGAAGCTTGAGCATCATCCGCCGGCAACCATTGACGCTCTTTGCCGACTAACCGATTCAACCGATCGATGACAACTTTATTGGTTGGGAAAAAATGTATAGTCCCTACGCCAGGGTAATAGCGTACATCAAAGTAATCAGTTGACAGCCGCTCGCCCTTAGATAGCTGTGTAAGCGCCGTTGAATCCTCGAACAGGTCATAAAGAGAAACCAAGCAATTTGCTTTCCCGTCTAACATCGCGAAGGTTTTATCAAAATCCGCTAGTTTTTGTTTTGCCTCCCAGCTTAAAAATCCATAAGAACGGACATTCGGCAAAATAAACCGCGTCATTTGCACCCTGAATGCCTGTTCCTTGTGCCGGCTGTTTGATTTCCATCCGCGGTAATACGCTCTATTCTCTGGGATGTATTTAGTTATTTCATCAAAACAGTCCAATAACATTTGCATATTCATGTCGGTTTGACTATTGACCAGGCCCAGCAGAAAGCCGCGTATGTTTGACTCAGTAAAACTGAGCTGGGAAACCGCTTCAAAATCGGCATGCAGTTTTTGATACGCTTTTGATGATAAATACTTACTGAACTCGGTCGAGTTTAAAACGTTCGACCAGGCTTTCTTTTTTAGTGAGTTATAACTACCGTTAAAACGCTCCTGTAGCTCGCCAGCCACAACCTCAACGTCTTTAGGTTGATTGATCGCCTGTCCTAGTAATCGGCTGTAATAATTGGCCTCCTCCTGCGCCAATTCAGCGGCTCTTAACGACGCTACAGCGGCATTGAATACGGCAATGGCATTACTGATTGAACTGCCCTTGATGGCTAATTCCTGTTTGGCTTCGCGCTCTATGCCAACCGGACTCTCTACGTGCAGTCCATGTGTGAAATTGTGCTTGAGGTCGGCTTTTTTCTCGATCCAAATTAGCGCAACCTCCACATTGGTTTTGCGTTGCGTGTCCGGGTCCATGAACGCCTGATCGATAAACTCAACTGCGCCGCCGCTCGCCTCAATTATATTAATCAATCGCTTTCTTTGCGCTGAATATGGATTCTTGACAGTTTCGGCATTAACGATGCTGACCAACTCGCCATCGACCAGCAAATCCCAGGCCTTTAACGTATGCTCCGCTCCGGCATTAAAGGGCGGATTCATGATGATATGGCTATACAGCGCGGCTCCATCAAATTGCATAAAGTCGCCATCGATCACCCGCAATTTTTTGTCGCGTAAAATTGCTTGATTGCTCAAGTCGATTTCAATGCAGTCAATCCGTTCCGGGGTGCGGCTATAGTGTCCTGTGATAAACGGTGCCACTAGATCGCCTCGACCGGCTGATGGGTCAAGGATTCGGACAATGTTTTTATTTTTGAATTTGCCCTTGGCCCTAATAGCAAGGCTAATGGGCGTTGGGTAAAATTGGTTATCTTTCATTATATCATCCCCCAATACTCAGGCTTCATCGTCCTGACGGTTGTTGTGCTGCGGTTATCGTTTATCGCCGCATCCTGCCGGGTACGGTGCGCTATGCGTTTTTCCAGTGGATCAAACCAGCCCATGATGAATCTTGTGATTAAAATTGTGTCCATGATTAACGCCTCCCCCGGTAGCTTTCCCAATCAAACTTAACCCAAGTTCCGTTTTCTTTGAGACGGTCAAAACTGCGCTCTGTGATGAATTCAGAAAAACCCTTAGTACCAAGATTGGTTAACAGTATCGTCGGCTTCATATCGCGGTAACGGCGGTTGATAATGTCAAACAGCAATACTTGTTCGTTTTCTGTACCGTTTTGTACGCCAACCTCATCAATCACTAGCAAATCGATTGATCCAAGCAAGTTCAGTACGTCTGTTTCCGATTGCTCCGATCCTTTGCGCCAAGTGTCTCGAACCATACGTACCGCATCCAGCGCATTAATGTACATAGCGGTATAGGACGGCATAATGGATTGAGCAATCGCCAAGGCCAAATGGGTTTTGCCGGTTCCGGCCTTGCCCGAGAAAATCAGCGAGGTTCCTTCTTTGGCATGGTCGGTAAAGTTCTTAGCGAAAGATTCAGCAATAGCGAAAGCGTTTTCCTGTCCGGCGTTTGACGCAATAAAGTTATCAAAGCTGCGTTCACGAAAGCGCAGCGGAATACCGGCTTGATTCAATCGGTGTTCAATGCGCTTTTGTTTTTTCTGAGACTCGATTTCCAGCCTGATCTTTTCATCTTCTTCGGCCCTGATCTTTCCGCACGTCTGACAGCCTGACCAGATGATCTTGTTTTCAAAAAACAGATGGCCGTTTTCGATATAGGGGCCATGTTTTTCGCAAGTTGACGGCCGGGTTAATTGGTCGCCAATGCTCATGGCGCTGGTGTCGATTATTTTTTTCAAACTAGAAACTGCCATCTTCATTCACCCCTTCGTTGTAGTCGATGCCAGCAAGTGACATTCTTGATTGCTTAGGTTTGTTTTGTTGAGCAGGTCGGTTGGCGTACCAATCAGCATTAAATCCCTGCCAGTTTCTTTCGATTGATATGCGAACAGCTTCCTCAATTAAAATTCCAGCCTTGTCAGCTTCGCGCTGAAAACCATTCATTGCAGTTTTAGTGATAGCGGCTTTTTTCCCCTTCCTGAACACTACAAAATCTTGAGCAAGTTCGCCATCAATTCCGTACTCAAGCAGTAACAAAAAGTCAGCGCCAAGTTTTCTATTATTATTTACTGGTGGTTGCTTTACTGGTGGTTCTAATGGTGTTTCATGTTCAGGGGTTGAACTTATCGGGTTCAAGGGTTGAACTTTTCGCAGTTCAAGGGTTGAACTTATCGTTGATGCATGAATCTTTCGTAACTCTTTGATTATTTCGATAAGTTCACGGTCTGAATTTATCGGTAGTTCACTCCTTAGACTTATCGTATAAGTGTTTACCGTTTTTCCCTTGCCTATCTCACTGTGAGATTCAACTTTTAATATCCCAACGCCCTTTAAAATCTTTAGGCATTTGCTCAAAGTCGCCTTTGCCATTCCTGTTTTTTGCGCCAAAGTGTTGTAGCCAGGATAAGCAAAACCTTCGTTATTGGCGCAATCGGAAATAGCCAGCAATACGATCTTCTCCGCTGAATTTAACGGCATATCCCAAGCTTCATTCATATATTTAATAGACATAGTTGTACATTTCTTTCATAATTGACCCGCGTTGATAAAAAGCCCTGGTAATCTTTGGTCGGATTCAGGGCTTTTTTGTTTTAAAAAATCCGCTTTACTGCTTATTTAATTACTCTCAAAAATACCGGCTTTTTAGCATCGGTTTCTTTTTCGTAATGACCCTGAAAAATATCTTCGCCATAGCTGTCAAACACAAAATGACGGATATTCCATAGAATGGTGTCTTGCGCTATTATTTGATCCTGCATGGAATTAATAAGGTCTAACTGGCTCTTGATAGTCTCAAGTAAATAAACTTGGTTCTCCCTTAGCTCAGTTAATTCTTTTTCAATTTTATCCATTTCGTTACTCCGATAACCCGACAATAAATGAGCGTAGCAACATGGTCGGAGACATGCGTTCGGCTGGCCTGCCTAGCTACGCAACAACTGGTTTAAATAACTTGCACTTTCTCTTGGCCGTTCCGCCGTAAAACAAGCCATACTCAGGCGCATTGCCTCTCACTATTCTGGCCCTGCGAATATCAGAATCACTGGGCCGTTTAGCCAGTCCAGCCTCGTAGGATTCGCACCGGCCAATACCGTGACCAAAGCCGATTGTGTCTTTAGTGAAAGAAGCGCAATCACGGCAACAGACCTGATTAATGCGCCGATTCCTTGCCCATCAGCGCCAATAAAGCATCAACATCAGCTTGTGTATTCAATGGCACCGTAAACGCCTGAAACACGGCCATATCGCGGCTAATTTCCAGCATCTTGCGGGTATCTTGCAGAAAATCACGCGCGGCATACACCAACGCACACTCCCGGCACTCGTCTTTGAACCCTGCGCCCGTTGTGGACACCATGACTTCATGCGCGTTACCCATCGCCGTTATCTCGTACAACTCGCCCCAGGCGGTCTTGATGCAACTAGCAATCGCCAGTGTTAGCTTGCCGTTCATTTTCAGGACGCACTCAACGCGCTCCCCGTTTCTTATTCTTGTTAGCAGAAAATCATAGTCGCTGTCTTGGTCAGGGTGCTGGTCTATCCACTGTTGAGCTGAATTCATTATTTTTATATCCGCCGGTAGGTATTTCTACCTAAGTAAATTTGCGTAAGACTATGATCTATATATTATTTATATTGATCTGTAACGCTTCGATCATTATTCTGGTCTCAGCTTCTTTTTCTTCAATGTCTTTAACCACGAGATTAAACATGTACTCAGACGGCGTGACCCCGGCGACATTGGCAAGATTAAACACCTTGCGCTTGACTTCTTCGGGGCCGGTGAATGAGAAAACAGCATCTTTTTTAGCCATTTTTTGGAGTCCTACAATGAAACATGTCAGTGAATACATACTGGAAATAACCCAGCTCCAAACCCTCTTGCAATCGCGCTTAAACGAGCAGGAGGCGTTAATCTCAACGATCACTGCCAATCCTGACAGCATCAGCACATTAGCGTCCATGCCGAAGCTGGAGGCCGATCTGTGCGTATCTCAAGCACTTAGCGGCAGGATTAATAAGGTCATCCATGCAGCTAACTCCCATCGGTGAAAAAAGCCCTGTGTTACCAGGGCGAACAGGAGGAATGAAAATTGTTAATCGGTTGGATAGATTTCCTCAAACAAATCGCCGGGCCTTACGCCTTCTTTCATGGCGACTACGTTTATATGGTCAGGAGACATTGGTTTTTTACCATTAATCCAATCGGACACGGTTGCTTGAGATACACCAATGCTCTCGGCCATTGCCTTTTGTGTGCTATATCGGCTGTAAATTTCGTGGAGTATTTTCATGAGACACATTATAGCCGATAGCGAAACATTAGCAATAGTTAATAGCGAATTAAATTTAGCACATAATAAGCCTATGAAATACCCAGATTATGCGAGAAGGTTCAGGCTGCTATGTGCCGAGTCGGAAGCACCTAAAGTACAAAAGGAACTCGCTAAATGGCTGGGATACTCTCAGGCGACCATTAGCGACTGGCTGAATGGCGAAAAACTACCGTCAATGGACACAGCTCTCAAGCTTGCTGAAAAATTTGATTGCTGCGTTGAGTATCTTTTAACGGGAAAAGGAGATAAATATAAGCCTGTTCACAAAACAAATAGCTTTCCGGTGCATAATATCGCCTCCCATAAAACAAAAAGAGGCGATATAAACAATGTCGAGGAAATTGAATCAAAGAAAGGGAAGGTTCCGTTGATAGGCTGGACGCAAGCCGGGGCCTGGGCAGAGGCCGTTGACTTATACGAGGTAGGCGACGCAGAGGCTTGGTATGATTGTCCTGTCCCGCATGGAAAAAGAACCTTCATATTAAAAGTAATTAATGACTCAATGACATCACCGTACCCTGGACAAAAGAGCTATCCAGAGGGGACGATGATTTTCATTGATCCCGATAAAGAGGTTGTCAATGGCAGCAAAGTGATTGCGAAAATTGTTGATAGCAACGAAGCCACCTTTAAAGTATACCGTGAAGATGCAGGGACTCGGTGGCTGTTTCCGCTGAATCCAGCCTATGATAAGATACAAGTCGCTGACGGCATGGCTATTATCGGCGTATTGATCGGCTCATTCATGCCGGAATAATAAAATAACTCCTCAGATAAGCCCGTGTAATGCGGGCTTTTTTATCCAATGAAAAAAAAGTCACCATAGTGTAGTTTTGCTGCATTTCTATATGCCAATGCAGCTTCTTCTTCTGTTTTAAAACTACCCAATCTTATCTGCTTCTTATTTACATTAATTGTAGCCCTATATCGATTGCGCCTATTATCCTTGTGAACGCCTTTAAACTGTGACGTTTTTTGTTTGTGCTTAACGCAATTGAATAAGTTTTCACTTCTTGTACACGCTCGCAAATTTTCCCTTCTATTGTCCAAGCCATTATGATTTATATGATCTACATCCAATACTGGATCGGCATTCATTATCATTCTGTGCATTCTTATACGCTTCCATTTTCCATCTACTTTGCAGCTTGTTAGTGCGTATTTATTGTTCCCTCCAATACTTACACGCCACTTATATTCCGATAAAAAATCAAAGTCAGCATCGTCTACTAATGCCACAAACCCACCATTAAGCTTAATCTCTCTCACAATTAACTTCTCTAATAACAATAAAAAAGTCATTGTAACAAATAATTCGCTATCGGCTATTGACATTTGTTCGCTATCAGCGATAATAACCCAGACTTAAACGAAACACTATTTCCAAAGCCCTTCCAGCCGAAGGCCCGGTATCAATCCCGGCGAATGATTGGCAGCCCCCTGAAATACGGGACGTAGCGTGCAGAAAATAGCTCTTTTAAGACGCATTCACCGAGTGCTTCTCAAAAGATCAACCGATTTCAGCCTCCCCTGGAACTCAACCCGGTAGCAATGCCGGGTCTTTTTCGGATGGAAGCAATAAGAACACTTGCGGAACTATGTAGTGATAAACCCGCAAATGATGACCGCCTGAAAGAAGGCAACTGATACCTAGCCAGTCGTCCAAAGGAGACTGAATAAACGGCCTTTGCAGTTTGCTTAACTTAACCGTGACAGCATGAAATAAAAGCTAGGCATGACTAAGCCATTCCGGGTAAGTGAGTGGCAACAAGGATTGATACTAAAAGTGACAACGGTTCATGCGTCCGGAGCACAGACGTTGTTTAAATTAGCGTCAATCCTTGTTGGTGTAGCTCAGTGGTTAGAGCTGGGGGCGGCATGCCTAGTAGTCAATTAACTAGCGAACCCTGTAAGTAGACTCAGCGCCGGTTCAAGTCCGGCCACCAACACTAATATGCCCAATCTTATCTGTTGCCGCACGGCTTGAAACATGCACGAAACAGAAAGCCCATGAGAATTGGGCAATCAATAACGCATAAATTAACAAACCAGTAGTTTTGCTGGTCTTGAGAGCGAGAAAATTATGAATACATATACAGCACCAACGTACCAGATGTACGGAGTTATGAATGCTCTAAAGGACGAGCTACGCAAGCACCTAAGGCCGGGCGAAATGCTGATATGGAGAGATGCATTCAGATGGATTAATGATAGCGGCGTACTATCGAATCACTATGAATGCATGGAGCTGCCGCAGCTATGTGATGACTTTAACTATGATGTTGTGCATGACTTTCGGCATGTGGCGATAGTGCGCCCAAAACAATCAAGAGAGGTGATGCTATGACAAAAAGACTAATCGGAATCGACCAGGCCGACAGAAGTTGGCTTTTAAACAACACAAGAAAAGTGGACCCGGCAGGAGTTGCGTATAACGTGGTGACGCTGATTGCGTTAATGGCAACGGTAGTAATCCTGTTCGCGGCATCCAGCGCAGTCAGCGCGAAAGAGCCGATGTGCTATGTAGTGGATCATGAGCAAGCGGAATTGGTAGTAAGTTCAGACATGGATGAATACCTTGGCAAGTATGGCAAGGGTCAACTGGTTGAATTAGGTGATTTGCAATGAGCGAGCAGCCCAACCAAGACGCATTGGACGGGGAACATCAATGTAATGACCCCGTTAATTGGGAAGCGTTACATGCCAACAGCGAAACACTAAAATTGAACCGGAGCAAAGACCATGAGCAAGAAACAGTTTAAAGAGCAATGCGAAGAACTTGAAGCAATGGGGTATTCGTTGCTTGAGCTTGAGCCAGAATCAAAATATGCCCGTTACATGCTTAACGGGAATGTTAGAGTTATCGGGAGAAAGAAATGACCAACATAGCGACAATCAAAAAAGAATCGCAAGTACCGGCGCTGGCTATCAGCGAGACTGAATTAATGGATGTATTGCGTAATTCTCTTTATCCAGGCGCACAAGATAACAGCATCAAGATGGTTATTGGTTACTGCAAAGCGTCTGGCCTTGATCCTATGCGTAAGCCGGTTCATATCGTGCCGATGTGGGATAGCAAATCAGGCTCCATGCGTGATGTGATTATGCCGGGGATCGGTAGTTATCGATCCGATGCCGCTAAATCAGGGCAATACGCTGGCGTTTCCGTTGCTGAGTTCGGGCCTGATATTACTGAAAACATTGGAGGCGTTGAAATCACTTACCCGCAATGGTGCCGAGTCATTGTCAAGCGTCAGATAGCTCATGGGCAAATAGCTGAGTTTGCGGCTACGGAACGCTGGAAAGAAAACTATGCGGTGCGCGGAGGAAAGGATAAATCAATTGCGCCTAATGCCATGTGGTCTAAGCGTCCTTATGCCCAGCTTGAAAAATGCGCCGAAGCGCAAGCACTCAGAAAAGCGTTTCCAGAAGTCGGTTCGCAACCCACTGCCGATGAAATGGAAGGAAAAGCATTTGACGATGGCGCAACCGTGATTGACGGCGCAACCGGAGAAATTATCAACAAGCAGACAGTAAGACCGGCACTGGAATATTGCACCGCTGAAAAGTTTCAAGAGAACCAGGCCAAGTGGCGCAACCTGATCGAATCCGGTAAAGAGACTGCGGATAACTTAATCATTAAACTCAAATCTAAAACCCTGTTCACCGATGAGCAGATGACGGAAATCAAATCTTGGGAAGCAGGAGAATAACCATGCAAATACATGACTTAGAGCAAGGTTCGCACGAGTGGATTCAGTTCAGACGAAACCATGACGGCGCAAGCGAAATAGCCGCAGTAATTGGCATTTCCAAAAACACCACTCGCAATGAACTGTTGCGACTCAAAAGCACTGGAATGGAAAAGGAATTTTCTGATTACGTGCAAAAATACGTGTTAGATAAAGGCCACGAAGTCGAAGCATTAGCAAGACCTATTGTCGAGTCAATGATTGGCGAAGAACTTTACCCTATAGTTGCATCTAAAGGTGGTCGTTTATCAGCTTCATGCGACGGACTAACGCTGATGGGAGAGTTTGGCTGGGAAAACAAGCAGTATAACCAAGAATATTTTGATCTGGTTTCATCGGGTATTGTGCCAGAAGAACACATACCACAAGTACAGCAATGCTTAATGGTAACAGGCGCAGAAAAGTGGTTTTTTACCGTATCTGACGGCACCCAAGAAAGAACCGCTGGCGTATGGGTTTATCCTGACCAAGATTGGTTTAATCGCATCGAATCAGCATGGAATCAGTTTCATAAAGACCTTGCTGATTATGTTCCGGTAGCCGTCATCGAGCCACCCAAAGCCGAAGCCATTAAAGACTTGCCAGCGGTAACAGTGCAAGTGCGCGGCGAACTAACACTGTGCAACATCCAAGATGTAACACCATTGTTTGATAAGTTTCTGGCCGAAGCTAAAACCAATTTGGTGACTGATGAAGATTTTGCCCAAGCCGAAGCCGAAGCAAAACTTGGCCGGGAAACCGCGAAACGCTGCAAGCTGACCGCCAAAGCCGTAGTCGATCAGATGCTATCCATCAGCGAAGTAACACGCACATTGGAAGAATATGCGGCCAAGTTTGACGCGCTGGCATTGAGGCAAGAAAAGGCGGTTAAGGAACAAAAAGAAACGCGCAAAGCGACGGCAAAGCTTGAGCGTGACAAAGCGTATGCCGAGCATATAGCGGTATTGAATGAAGAAATTAAGCCTATCTATTTGGCATTAAGCACGACCGACAAGCCTGACTTTGTTGGCGTTATGAAAGGACAGCGTACTTTAGCCAGTATTTATAACAAGCTTGATACCGAACTAGCTCGTGCCAAGATTGCGGCTGATGCCGTGGCTAAGTCAGTCAGATTGAATCTAAACCTAATTAATGGGCAGCCAATCTACAAGTTCTTATTCAACGATATTCAGAATATTATTTATAAGGATTTTGATGATCTGAAATTGTTAGTTGATTCGCGCATTGAAGCGCATCAAAAAGCCGAAGCCGAAAAGCTGGAACAAGAGCGAGAACGCATTCGCCAAGAAGAACAAGCCAAGGCGAAACGCGAAGCTGAAGCCAAGTTACGCGCGGAACAGGCCGAAAAAGAGCGTATTGAGCGCGAGGCTAAGCAAGCTTCGGCACTGGCTGAGCGTGAAAGGCTTGAGCGTGAAAATCAGGAAATGCTTGAGCTGGCGAAAAATAAAGCCGGCACCGAAGAACCTACTGCTATTGCGCCAGCGAAACAAGCAGAAGTCGAGCATGTTGTTGAGCAGCTTATTGATAACGCAAAGCAAGTGCGCCCAACGGCAGATGAATTACTTAAACTCATATCGTCTCATTATTCAGTGTCTATTGGTACCGCTATTGATTGGATTGTTGAGGCGGCTGAGTCAATTCAGGAGTCGGCTTAAATGAACCATAAGCCCCCTATCCTGAACTGGCAGCAAATCCGAGCCATTGTAGACGATCTCAAGCAAAACGCCGACCGCTACGAGAAGATCAGTAAGTTAACGCCGTTGCAATTTTCGGCACTGTATCAGCGGAATCTGGAGTTTGGGATTCCGTTTGATGAACTGGTTGATGAGATTAAAAAATGATTAGGTGTGCTTGCGGAGGGGGAACCAAGATAAGCAACACCCGAGACTATGGCATTAACTCAACACGCCGTCATCATCGGTGCGTTCAATGTGGAGTTGCGTTTTATACGATTGAATCTATCGAGGACAACAACCTCTATCTGGAACTGGACAGACTGAGAGAAAAATTAAAACAGATAGGCGCTATAGCGCAAGGTGATTTATGAGCAGAGAATTATTGAAACAGGCTCTTGATGTAATAGAGGGAGTATTTTATAGAAATGATACCTCTGATAGAAAGAGAGCCATTGCATTTGTTGAGAAAATAGAATTGCATCTTGAAAAGCCTGAGCCTGAGCCAATATGTGCATCATGCAAGGCGATTGGAGCTGCTTACAGCATTGGCAATGAGCGGCAACCGCCCAAGCGAGAGCCGTTGAGAGGTGATGTTAATCGGTTAATTGAATTAGTTATCGAAGCGGGCGAAAACAGAAAGCATGGCGATTTTAAGTTAATGCACATCGATATTGGTGAGGCGATTGAAATTGCAACAGCACTAAAAGCCAATGGAATAGGAATTGATAATGAGTAAGCATACTAAAGAACATTGGATTTGTGACAAATACAATAACGTCAATGATTCTCAAGGCAGAACCATAAAAGTTCAAGGTTTTGCGTTAAGTAGCGGAGAAGAAGTAAAGGAAAACACTAGGAGAATCGTCGCTTGCGTTAATGCGTGTCGCGGCCTTGACACTAAAGACCTTGAAAAAAATGGACTGGTTTCAGCGGTTGGCAGTGAACTAATAAGGCTGGAAGCGATTAATGCGGAACTGGTTGAGGCGTTGAGCGATGTTATGCATCTTCTTGAGTATGGCGCATCAGTTCATGGTCTTGTTAGGCCGACAAAAGAAAAAGCACTGTCAGCCCTAGCCAAAGCCAAGGAGCAGAAATGATTGATAGAGAAACAATCGAAAACGAAATAGACAATCTTCTAAACTCGTCATTTAACCGTAACGACATTTTAAAATTTGCCGAGCAAATGGCGGCACTATCTATGGCAGACGCGCTGGAAGAAGCCGCATTTATGGTATCTAAACTAGCGCCAAATTGGTCGCCCGAAACGATAGCAAAAGAAATACGCGCAATGAAATATAAGGAATCGAAATGAGTAACACAACACCAAGCTCTACCTGGAGTAAGAACGGCGAACCCGATCCACATGGCACCCGCTACGACTGCGAACGCGCGATGCTGTGCAAAGGCGAATTGACTGATGACGAACTGGCAAACGCGCTTTATCGGTGCGACCACCGGACGAGCTTTGAAAGCATCGGACTAATTACGGCGGCTAAGGATCGCATCAGGTGGCTGTCAAGAAAACTGGAAGGTCCAGATTTGACGAGCTACCGGAAAGGCGTAGAGGACCGGCAAGGGGGAATCAAAAGACCTTATCGAACAACTCCAATTCTGCAATATAATATCAGTCGAGGATAATTTGTGATTGAAGAACAAAAAACAAAGCAAAAAGAATTTCTACGCATATCTGATATGCTGGTTAAGATGGGCGGGATAACCCGCAAACAGTTTTGGATGCTACGCAAAAAAGGCCATGTGCCTGAACCAATCATTCCCGATCCGCCGATCTGGAGACTGAAAGATGTGGATGCGTTTTATGACAAGCGAGCCGGGTTATAATTTCCCAAAGGCACTACGAAAGGCACTATCATTTTTGATGGGCATAAAAAAAATCCTTGAGATTGAGTTCAAGGCTTTGATTTAATTGGAGCCAATGACGGGAGTCGAACCCGTGACCTACTGATTACGAATCAGGACGGTTATTATTCTGGCCTGTTCTTGCTAGGATTTTAATGTGTCATCAAGTGCCTGTTTTACAGGGCTTGCAGCTTTTCGTCATTCCTTTCTGTTCCTTTTTGTG
>Ga0208882_1000077_pt1 | contig 63226 bp, 52 predicted proteins | sample LakWasMet14_LOW5_2_FD_183862 | JGI IMG/M metagenome (GOLD analysis project Ga0208882, IMG submission 183862) | Freshwater sediment methanotrophic microbial communities from Lake Washington under simulated oxygen tension - Sediment Metagenome... | ecosystem: Environmental > Aquatic > Freshwater >...
GCGAGCTGGGTTCAGAACGTCGTGAGACAGTTCGGTCCCTATCTGCCGTGGGCGTTTGAGATTTGAGGGAAGCTGCTCCTAGTACGAGAGGACCGGAGTGGACGAACCTCTGGTGTTCCGGTTGTCATGCCAATGGCATTGCCGGGTAGCTATGTTCGGACAGGATAACCGCTGAAAGCATCTAAGCGGGAAGCCCCTCCCAAGATGAGATCTCACTGGGACTATAAGTCCCCTGAAGGGCCGTCGGAGACTACGACGTTGATAGGCACGGTGTGGAAGTCCAGTAATGGGCGTAGCTAACGTGTACTAATTGCCCGTGAGGCTTGACCATATAACACCCAATCAGTTTGAGAATGTGTTATCGCTAAGCGTAAAACTTAGTCACAGCTGAATAATCGCAAATGAACAGCAAAGATTAAAAAGAGATGTTACAGATTTCCAACACTCGGCAGCAAGCTGCCCAGTGAAGACGGTCGATTAAGCAACCCCAGCCAAAAGCTGAAGAAGCCAACCGACCACACCAGTTTGCTTGGTGACCATAGCGAACGTGAACCACCCGATCCCATCCCGAACTCGGAAGTGAAACCGTTTAGCGCCGATGATAGTGTGGCAGTTTGCCATGCGAAAGTAGGGAATTGCCAAGCTCTTAAATTAAAAACCCAAGCCGAAACGCTTGGGTTTTTTTTTGTCAAAATTTAGGTAAGTGCTGGGCCTAACAACGGCGCTGACTAAGTTCATAGGCTACTTATGCACAGATCGACTTTGTCGCCATCAATGCCGAAACCCGCTAGATAAAGCCTTCAGCGATTAAAATACAGAAAATCTAACTTATTGATTATTAGATATTAAGTTACTATATGAAAATGCTACAATTTAATTAAGAGACGGGTTTTATTGCGCCTGAATAGCGCTATTTATAGTTTGTACACAGTGTTATCCACAGAAGTTGTGGATAACAAGCGTAGGTGCTTGGTTGTTAAATTCACACGCTGAAGTTAGTAGAAAAAATAAAAAGGTAGCTTTTCAACTTCGCTGATAGGGATGTTACTGTTGAAAACACAACTGAATAGCCAAGATTCTATACCGATGACGGTACTGGGCTTGGATAACAACTCCTAAATGGCATTGAGTGTTTACGCATGAAAATTAATAATTTCGATCCGGTTACAACCGAGTTACTAAAAGGCGTAAACCTGATCGAAGCCAGTGCAGGAACGGGGAAAACTTATGCCATAGCAATGCTGGTGCTGCGTTTTGTGATCGAGCAGGATATTGCAATTGAGAAATTGCTGGTGGTTACCTTTACCAAAGCGGCAACAGAAGAGCTTAAAGACCGGGTGCGTTCCAGATTGGCTGAGGCTAGGCGGGCTTTGGACGGCCTCGTTCGACAAGCTCAGGGCAGGCATATTGAAAACATCGACGACAATATTGTCGGCTGGCTGGCTGATCTGGACATAGAACCGGAGTTGGTCAAACAACGCCTTCAAATGGCGCTGTTGGATATAGATCAAGCCGGAATTTTCACCATTCATGGTTTTTGTCAGCGAATCTTAAGGGAACATGCGCTGGAAAGCGGGCAATTATTCGATGCCGAATTAACTGGCGATTTGGCGGCGATTAAACAAGCCTGTGCGGATGATTTCTGGCGAAAGCAGATTTACCGGCGTTCGGCCTGGGAAGTTGAGGTATTAACGGCGGACTTTAAAACCCCGGATGCGTTGCTTGCCAGCGTTGCCGCATTTTCCTACACAGGTTTGGAAACTAAAGTTTATCCGGTTTGCGAGTGTCTGGATGTCGCATTAAAAGAATTACAACGACTGGCGGGTTTGGCAAAAGATCAACTGGATAATTGCGCCAATGCTTTGCGCAATTGCTTCGCCGACGAAAAATTCAAGGCCGCTTATACTGATGCTTTTGACTATCACTATGACTCGCTAAGTGCATGGCTGCAAGGTACTTCCGCACAAATTCCCGACGCCGAGGCATTTGCCTTATTGACTAAAAACGGTTTGACCGATGCGCTGAACGGCAACAAATTCAGAACCAATAAAACCCAGAGCGGCGATCAGCGCAAAGCTGAATACCTAGCTGAATTGGCAATCGATACCGCTGCTTTCGATGCGCTGGCTTCGGCGTTTACACAAATTGCCTTGGTATTACGCAAAACCCTGTTGGACAGCTTGCGCGAGGAGTTGGATAAACGCTTGCAGCAACTTAATGTGTTGTCGTTTGATGACTTGATCAGCCGCTTGGCGGAGGCGTTGCAAAGTGAAAAAGGCGCACTGCTGACCGCTGAATTGCAACAGCGATTTGAAGTGGCCCTGATCGATGAATTTCAGGACACCGATGACAGCCAGTGGTTTATTTTTTCCTCGCTATTTGCCGCCCCCAGTCAGTATTTATATTTAATCGGCGATCCCAAGCAGGCAATCTACAAATTTCGCGGCGCGGATATTTATTCGTATCTGGACGCGCAAAAACAGGCCGAGCATCAATTTACCTTAGGCCTTAACTGGCGTTCGCATCCGCAGTTGGTCGATGCGGTGAATGCGTTGTTTCAACGAGACAGGGCATTTTTGCTGGAGGGGCTGGAGTTTATCAACGTAAAACCCGCTTTGTCGGCAGATAACGGCGAATTGCATCATGAAGGACAGGCAGTTGCGCCGATGGTGCTGTGGCAGTTACCGGAAAGCGGAAGCAAATCAGGCTATTGGACGGCGGGCAAGGCAGCCGAAGAAATCAGGATCGCCGTTGTTAATGAAGTCGCCAATTTACTGACCGGCGACTTCATCCTGCAACCGGCGAACCGGTTCTTACTACCCAAAGATATCGCCATTTTGGTAAGAACCAACACCCAGGCTAGAGATTATCAGGCGGCATTGCGACTGGCGGGCGTGCCTTCAGTGTTAAACAGCACGGAGTCGGTTTTTGCCTCGCAGGAGGCGGCTGATTTATACAGCCTGTTGCAGGCCGTGGCTCACCCCGGCGATAGCGGACTGCTCAAACAGGCTTTGACACTGGACTGGTTTGATTTGGATGGACAAACGCTGCATCGGCTGATCAATAACGAGATCGAGCTGGATGCCTGGATGTCACGCTTTCTCGGCTATTTTCAGGACTGGCAGAAAACCGGTTTGATGGCGATGATGCTGCATTTGCTGACTCAGGAAAAAATCAGGGCCGGTGTATCGAAAACCTTGATGGCGGAAAGACAACTAACCAACCTGCACCATCTAATCGAGCTGGTACAACAGGCCGCTGTCGATGAACATCTGGGCATCAATAAAACCTTGGACTGGCTACGTAGCGCGATCGCCAAGGCGAGCAGCGCGGAAGACCAGCAGTTGCGTCTTGAAAGCGACGACGATGCGGTCAAAATCGTCACCATGCACCGCTCCAAAGGGCTGGAATATTCAATCGTATTTTGCCCTTATCTTTGGCAGCGCAGCGATCGTTTAAACAGCGAACGGTTGTTGATTAGATGCCATGAAAACGGCCGGACCATAGTCGATTTGGGTTCAGATGATTTTGAACGGCACCGCGAAATGGCATTAAACGAAGAGCTGGCCGAGGATTTACGAGTGTTTTACGTGGCGGTTACCCGAGCCAAATACCGCTGTTATATTGCCTGGGGCGATGTGCGTTCGCAGGATACGGCGAATGATTCGTCTATGGCTTGGCTGCTTGAGTTTGCGACAGCCGATTTTTCCAAGCAACAGGCAAGACTGCAAGTCTTTCAGAATCAAGCCGGGCATGCATTTGCTTACCGGTTGCTGGACGTGTTGGGTGAGTTAAACGACAGCTATCAAAAAACGGTTGCACACACCCAGATGCAGGCAAAAAAGCGTAAAAGATCGCTATATACCCGTTGGCAAATGAGCAGCTATACGGCCTTGTCGGCATTAAGCATGCATGATGCGCCTGAACTGCCGGAAGACAAGGCGGGAGAGCAAACGCTCATTACCAAGCCCGAGCCCGGCAGCGCAACGCTTGAATTGCCCAAAGGTGCGCATACCGGTAATGTCGTGCATGACCTGCTGGAAAATCATGCGTTCATCGACTTGGCCCAGCGTAAGGATATTGCCACGCAACGGGACAAGGCTTGTCAACGCTATGGCTTAAAACTCGAACGGCCGGAACTGCTTGATGAGCTGTTGCAAGCCGTGGTCGCAACGCCGCTGTCCGAGACGAATGTCGATTTTTGCCTGATGAATCTGGCGGAAAATCAGTGCCTAAAGGAAATGCCGTTTTACTTATCCATGCAAACGATGGACGCCGCACAGATCAATCATATTTTGCGCGACACACCGGCTTTCCAGCCATTGACCACCAAGCAGATGTGCGGTTATCTGACCGGATTTATCGACCTCATTTGCGCGATTCCGGATTCCGGAACGAGGCGTTATTATGTGATGGATTATAAAACCAACGGCCTGCAAGATTACAGCTCGGACAGCTTAACCCATGCCATGCGCGAACATAACTACGGTCTGCAATACTGGATTTACACGGTAGTGCTGCACCGTTACTTGCAAACGCGCTTGCCGGATTATGACTATGAAACGCATTTTGGCGGCGTGCGCTATTTGTTCGTGCGCGGCATGCAACCGGATCAGCCTATGAGCGGCGTTTATCAGGATAGGCCGGACTTGGAACGGGTTGAGGCGTTGGCGGCGTTGTTCGGGGGGGCTCAGTGATGGAGGATTTGGAGGTACAAACCGAACAAAGATCATTCAGCCGCCTGGATGTGGCTTTTGCCCGATTCCTTAGCCAGCGCACCGGTTTCGATCCCCTGCAAAAACAGGCCTTCGAAACTATCGTGATGACGGCGTCTTACGAGCAAAACCAGGGACACAGCTGCATACAAATAGACGATAAAGCGAGGGCGTTGCTACTTGCTTCCGGGTTGGTAGACCCAAATCCTAATAGCCAAGCCGATCCCTTACCCCTGGTTATCGAACAGGATCGTCTGTATCTGCACCGTTACTGGAATTATGAAAACCGGCTGGCGATGCAGATCAAGGCAATGACCCAAGCCGAGCATCCGATTGAAAAACTCGACGCTCTACTGGATCGCTATTTCGATATGCGTGATGAAACCGACGACCAGCGTGAAGCGGCAAAAATGGCCGCCAAACAGTCGTTCAGCATCATCACCGGCGGACCGGGAACCGGAAAAACATTTACCGTCGTTAAAATCCTGGCGTTGTTGCAGGAATTAGCCGAACAACCGCTGCATATCGCCTTGGCGGCGCCGACCGGAAAGGCGGCCATGCGTCTTCAGGAATCGATAGGTTTTAGCAAGGCGAAGCTGCCGTGTTCGGAGACGATAAAAAATCGCATTCCGGAAACAGTAACCACCCTGCATCGCCTGCTGGGTGCGATGCCGCCTTCACCGTATTTCCGGCATAATGCAGACAAGCCGTTGGTTTATGATCTGGTCGTGGTTGACGAAGCGTCCATGGTCGATTTGGCCTTGATGAGCAAGCTGCTTGACGCCTTAAAACCCGGCGCACGGTTGATCTTGCTGGGCGACAAGGATCAGCTGGCTTCGGTGGAATCCGGCGCGGTGTTAGCCGATTTAGCGATGGCCGAGACCTTGCAAAACAATGTTTACACATTAAAGAAATCGCACCGTTTCGGCGGCGCTATAAAAGAACTGGCCGAGGCTGTCAATTTTCAGCAGGATGAGCTGGCCTGGCAAATTTTAAGCGATGGTGGAGACGGTGCGGTGCAATGTCTCGATGAAGACTTAATCGATTATGTAGCTGCACAGCAAGCGGATTATTTGCAGTTGGCTAAAGCCGACGCCGAATTCGAGCAGATTTTTCAGGCGTTCAGCCGCTTTCAGGTGTTGTGTTCCAACCGGCAGGGAAAAAACAGCGTTGCCGACATCAATGATCGGGTTGAACAAAAACTGGCCGAGCAAAAGCGCATCGATTTGTCCGGTTTATGGTATCCGGGACGGCCGGTCATGGTCACGCAAAACAACCCGGCGCTGCATCTTTATAACGGCGATATTGGCATTTGCATGCCGGATAGTTTTTCCGCAGGGAAACTGATGGTGTTTTTCCAACGCGCCGACGGCAGCGTCAAAAAATACCTGCCTGCGCGCGTACCGCACTGCGAAACCGTTTTTGCGATGACCATCCATAAAAGCCAAGGGTCGGAATTCGAGGAAGTGTTAATCGTCCTGCCTGAAACAATCAATCCCGTGTTAACCAAGGAACTGCTGTATACCGCAATTACCCGAGCCAAGAAAACCATCAAACTGGTTGCCGGGGAGACTGTATTTACCGCGACAGTCAGGCAGAAAATCGAGAGAGTTACTGGGTTGGTTGATAAATTCAAGGGCTGAAATAGATCCCTCTAACAACCATAAAGTTTTGATCTATTTTTCAGATCCCTGTGTTCTGGGTTCCGGCAATCCCTGCCGGAATGACGATTCTGGGACAAACTGGTGTAAACGTTGAGCGCTCCTGCGTGGTAACGATGCAATGCAAAACTTCGCGTCTTCGTGGTTTTAAATTGACGTGGGCCTGAAACGCCCGTTCTCGCTCCCGCTCGAACTGGCTTATTCCGGCCCACCGCGCTTTTTATTCCTTCATCTTCCTTTCAAGTTCTTCCTGGGTCAAATGCCGCACATCTTCGCCTTTGACCATGTAAACCAAATGCTCGCAAACATTACAGGCATGATCGCCGATTCTTTCCAGCGAGCGGGCAATCCAGAGTACATCCAGCATCCGGGTAATATTTCTCGGATCTTCCATCATTCGGGTAATCAGCTGCCGGATAATACTGGCGTATTCACGATCGACATTTTCATCCAAACCGGTAATCGTGGTTACGTCCTCTACATTCATCCGGGCAAATACGTCCAGAGCGCCATGCAGCATTTCCTGAACCAATTCCGCCATGTGTTCCAATTCAAAATACTGGTCATGTTTGTTGTTGTCGGCACCCGACAATTGTATGGCCATCTCGGCGATGCGTTCGGCCAGGTCGCCGACGCGCTCAAGTTCATTGATAACCTTGATTACCGTGATTAACAATCTTAAATCGAATGCCGCAGGTTGCCTCAGCGCAAAAATCTGCATACATTCCTGGTCGATAGCCATTTCCAGCGCATCGACCTGATTATCCTGTTTGATGACCAGCTCGGCCATTTCCACGTCACCGGTCGAGAAAGCCGTTACAGCCAGTTCTATCTGCTGCTCAACCAGTCCGCCCATGGTTAAAACTTTGTTACGCACATCTTCCAGCTCTTTATTGAACTGGCCTGATATGTGGTGTCCTATTTTGCTGTTGTCCATTGCTTGCTCCTGGTTAGCCGTACCGACCGGTAATGTAATCTTCGGTTTGTTTTTTTCGAGGATTGGTGAATAACTCGCTGGTTGTACCCATCTCAATCAATTCGCCCATATACATAAATGCAGTGTAGTCCGAAACCCGCGCGGCCTGCTGCATGTTGTGGGTTACGATAACTATAGTGTATTTTTCTTTAAGCTCGTTGATCAGTTCTTCAATTTTTAATGTTGAAATAGGATCCAGCGCTGACGCGGGTTCATCCAGCAGCAGCACTTCAGGCTCTATCGCAATCGCCCGGGCAATAACCAGACGCTGCTGCTGTCCGCCCGACAAGCCCAAGGCGTTATCATTCAAGCGGTCTTTTACTTCATCCCACAGCGCTGCGCCGCGCAAGGCGTTTTCAACAGTTTCTTCCAATATCCGTTTGTCATTAATGCCCTGAATCCTGAGGCCGTAAGTGACATTTTCAAAGATAGACTTGGGGAACGGATTGGGCTTTTGAAACACCATGCCGACGCGTCTACGCAAAGCGGCTACGTTAACGGCTTTGTCATAGATGTTTTCATTATCCAGCAGGATCTTGCCTTCGATGGTCACGTTATCAACCAGGTCATTCATCCGGTTAATACAGCGCAGCAGTGTCGATTTGCCGCAACCGCTGGGGCCGATATAGGCGGTTACCTTTTTCTTGGGCATTTCCATATTAACGCCATGCAAAGCCTGCTTTTCTGCGTAGAAAAGGTTTAAATTTTCTACTTTGATACAAGCCTCATGCTGCTCACCAGTTGTTTTCTGGTCGCGTAAAATTGAACTTACATCGATGGTATGTGTACGTGTGTGTTGTGCTGTCATTTCTTTAACCTTCCAGTGCCCGGTATTTTTCTCGCAGATGATTTCTGATTAAAATGGCTGATAAATTCAGCCCAACAATGACCAGTACCAACAATAATGATGTCGCATAAACCAACGGCCTCGCCGCCTCAACATTGGGGCTTTGAAAGCCGACATCATAGATATGAAATCCTAAATGCATAAATTTTCTGTCTAAATGCAAAAACGGGTAATTGCCGTCCAGCGGCAAGGTGGGGGCCAGTTTAACGACACCCACCAGCATTAACGGAGCCACTTCGCCCGCCGCCCGCGCCACAGCCAGAATCAATCCGGTCATCATCGCAGGGCTTGCCATCGGCAACACCGTCAGCCATAAAGTTTCCAGTTTGGTAGCGCCCAAGGCCAGACTGCCTTCGCGTATAGACCTGGGGATACGCGCCAAGCCTTCTTCGGTTGAAACAATGACCACCGGCAAGGTGAGTAAAGCCAGCGTGATTGAAGCCCATAACAAGCCCGGCGTACCGTAGACCGGCGCAGGAGCCGCTTCCGGGAAAAACAGCTGATCGATGTTGCCGCCCAGGATATAGACAAAAAAACCCAAGCCGAATACGCCGTAAACAATGGAAGGTACGCCGGCCAGATTGTTGACCGAAATCCTGATCAATCGGGTGATAAAGCCCTGCTTTGCATATTCCCGCAAATACACCGCCGCAATGACGCCAAACGGGGTCACTATAATCGACATCATCATCACCATCATCACCGTACCGAAAATAGCCGGGAAAATCCCCCCTTCAGTATTGGCCTCACGCGGCTCGTCGGTTAAAAATTCAACCACCTTAACGCCGTAATGCACGATTTTATCGAACACGCTCATGGTGTTCGGCTGGAAAATCCTGACTACTTTATTCAAGGGAATTTCAATTTCAGCGCCGCTTTCGGTTTTTGCAACCAGACTATCCCGTCTTATTTGTTGATACAGCTCGCTCAATTGCGCTTGATACTTTTTATATTCAACTTCCAACTCGGCCTTTTCAGCGGCTACCCGTTGTTCTGCCTCCGTATCCCAGAGATTTTCCAGTTGCAGCTTCTTTTGCTTAAGCCTTAGTTTTTCCAGGCTGTAGTTTATCGCGCCGACTTCCTTTTTTTCCAGATGGGCTATTTTCTTAAAAACGGTTAAGGCCTCATCTATTTTAGTCTGAACGGCAGGCCAAGCCTCCGCGCCTTCAGCGACAGTCTTGCCGTTTTCCTTGACGGCAACCAGTCGGCCGTAAAAATTACCCCATTCCCGGCGCTCTATCACCATCAGCTCGGCAGGAGATTGTTGCTGCTCAACATTGCGTTCCAATATCCAGCGAAAATCGGTCCCGGTAATATCCCGGTTGCCGGCTTTAATCAGGTATTGCACCAAGGTATCTTCATCATCGGCCATGGCATAGCCGGTTGATTTAGCCATCGCGGCCGGGGTAATACTGGTGTCGACATGTTCGCCGATAATTGTCTGGACCTGCCCGGTAGGTTCCTGATAGCTGAACTGTACAACTGGGGACGGCCAGAAGTGGCCGGCTCCCCGGACTAAAATCAAGCCCAACACACCAACCACCATAATAAGGGAGGTACTGACCGCCGCCGCGTTGAGCCATACCCAGGGAGTACCGCTTTTAAACCATAATCTGATCATAATGAGCTATATTTTTCACGTAAGCGCTGACGAATGACTTCGGCCAGCGTATTAAAAACAAAGGTAAACATAAACAACACCAGAGCCGCCAAGAACAAGACCCGGTAATGCGTACTATCTACTTCCGATTCAGGCATTTCCACCGCGATGTTTGCAGCCAGGGTACGCAAGCCCTGAAAAACGCTTAAATCCATCACCGGGGTATTTCCTGTTGCCATTAACACAATCATGGTCTCCCCGACGGCCCGGCCGAAACCGATCATCACTGCGGAAAAAATGCCCGGACTCGCGGTTAACAGCACAACCCTAACCATGGTTTGCCAAGGCGTAGCCCCCAGAGCCAGAGAACCCACGGTCAAATGTTTCGGCACACTGAAAATGGCATCTTCGGCGATCGAAAAAATGGTCGGAATAACCGCAAAGCCCATCGCCACACCAACCACCAAGGCATTGCGCTGGTCATAGCCTATGCCCAGTTCAGTCTTAAACCAGTCGCGCAACGAACCGTGAAACAAAAACGCTTCCAGGGGCACACTCACCTTAAAGGCAAACCAGCCGCTCAGTAAAATGATGGGAATCAATAAAGCGGCGTCCCAGCCTTCCGAAAGATTATGAGCAATGGCCTTGGGTACGAATTGCCAGGCAAAGGCAAACAGCATGACACCGACAGGAATAATCATCAGCATCGCAAACAGTCCGGCCAGATGCTCTTCCATAAACGGCGCCAGCCAAAGACCGGCAAGAAACCCCAAAATAACCGTCGGCAATGCGCCCATGATTTCAATGGAGGGTTTTACGTACTGCCGCATGCGCGGAGCCATAAAATAAGCGGTGTAAATCGCTCCCATCAGCGCCAGAGGCATGGCCACCAGCATGGCATAAAACGCCGCCTTCAGGGTGCCGAAAACCAACGGCGTTAAACTGTATTTAGGCTCGAAATCGCTATTTGCCGAAGAAGACTGCCAGATGTAATCGGGCTTTGGATAGCTCTCATACCAGACTTTCTGCCAAAGCGATTTGATGGAAACCTCGGGATGCTCATTATCGATATGCCAGAAATGCATTTTGCCGTCTGCCGACTGCACCAACAACGCATTCGCTCTCGGCGACAAAACCGCTGCTGTCGGCAAGGCGTCGCTGACGCGTTCTTTAATCATTTGCCTTTCAGCGGTTGAATGATAAATGCCCACGATCCCGTCGGCATCGGTCGTCATAAAGCCTTTACGCCGCTGCTCGGCATTAATTGAAACGACCGCTTTATCAGAGACTTTAAACGACCGGGTTTTTTGCATGGCGGGACGGTTCAACTTGTCTTTAACCATGCTCCACTGTGAAACCAGGCCGCTGGAGTCGCCTATCATCAGCGAAAGGTCGCCATTTAAAAAAGCCACGCTGGTGATTTTTTGTCCGGCATCGACCACATTCTGTTGCTGCCTGATAGCCGGACTGCTCTTGTCGCTAATATCGAAAAAGCCCAACTGTCCGTCATTGCTAATCAGGTACAGATTGGATTCGTCTTTGTCGATTAAAATACCTGCAATACCTGCCGCCGACTGTTCCAGCACTGAATCGGTACGCGTTAAGGCGGCCTCGTCGGCAAATAACGATTGTTCTTTTTGGAAGTTGATTAAGCGGATTTTACCGGGACCCTGCGGGGTGTCGGCTGTTTTTGCGACTATCGTCGTTGCATTCTCGCCCACTTTAACCGCGATTTTCTCCAACGCTGCGCCGGAATCATCCAGCACTAAAGGTTGTTCGCCTAATGGGTATTTAAGCGATGGCGTAATAACCCGCACATTGTTTGGATAAGTTACTTTATATTGATGTTTAGCGATGACCGCCCTGCCATCGGATAAACCGTAAATGACTGCGCCCTCATTGATAGGGCTGCCTTGGGCAAAGCTGGCGATATGTGTACCTTCAGGTATTGCCACGGCCTGTGTCAATATGGTTTTACCGGTAGCTGCCTCAAAAAACACCACTTGCCCGCTGTCGGTAAATCGAGCGCCCACCTCATTTTGTTCTTCCATCTCCAGCAGTAACGTATTGCCCAGCGCCTGCTCCGGCACGGCGTATTCACTGACCGATTTTGCAGTAGCCGATATAAACAGGGGATAAACCACATACAGCAAATAAAAGAAAATCAGCACGATGGCGACGATCACGCCCAGGCCGCCAGCCACTACGCCATAGCGTGCCAATGCATCTTTTATGAGCCGCCAGCGCTGATGATACTCACCGGAACTGATTCTTATGGAAGGGGGGGATTTTATGGATGTGTTTAATTCTGACATGCTGAAGATACTAGAAATTAAATGTAACTATGATATAACAAAAAAACAAAAAAAACGGCCAAGATTCACAAAGCAAATCTCAGCCGTATTTTTGTCCGATGCGCCTTTACTTTCTGAGGGGGGAAGATAACAACACATTAAACCCAACGTCCCTGTTTGCGCATCCTTGCGCAACACCACATCCAATCCTAATCTTATTTAAGCGTAGCCAGTACTTTATCGACAACTTTCGCAGGCAGAGGGATATAGCCGTCTTTTATAACCACTTGCTGACCGGTTTTGGACAATACCATTTTGATAAATTCATTGTCTAAAGGTGCCAGCGGTTGGTTTGGCTTCTTGTTAACATATATATACAAGTAGCGTGTCAAAGGATAAGTGCCTGCGATTGCATTTTCAGGTGTTGCTTCAACAAAAGTCTTGCTGCCTTTCTTTGCCAAAGGCACCATCTTAACGCCTGATGTCGTATAACCCATGCCGGAGTAACCGATACCGTTAACAGATGAAGTGACTGATTGAACTACGGAAGCTGAACCGGGTTGCTCGTTTACGTTGTTTTTGAAGTCGCCTTTGCATAAAGCGTGTTCTTTAAAGTAACCGTAAGTGCCGGAAACCGAGTTACGTCCGTATAACTGGATGCTTTTTGATCCCCAAGCGGCAACACCGGCGTCGCCCCATGATTCAATGCTCTTTTCGCCGCCGCATTTATTGGTTGAAGAGAAAATCGCATCAACTTGTTCCATGGTTAAGCCCTTGACCGGGTTGTCCTTGTTGACAAGAACCGCCAACGCATCAACAGCTACCGGAATAGCGGTTGGTTTGTAGCCGTATTTGTCTTCGAAGGCTTCAAGTTCGTCATCCTTCATTTCGCGGCTCATAGGGCCCAGGTTCGAGGTGCCTTCAGTCAGTGCAGGAGGCGCTGTAGATGACCCCGCAGCTTGAATTTGGATGTTTACGTTAGGATAAGCGCGGTTGAATTCTTCAGCCCATAATGTCATCAGGTTGGCCAGCGTATCTGAACCGACACTGGACAAATTGCCGGAAATACCACTGGCTTTTTGATACTCGGGAATGCCTGCATCAACAGTTTGTACGGCACCTGCAACACCACTGACTAATGCGGTGATACCAAAACCCATCGCAGTAACTAACGATTTAGTTTTAAAAGATAGTTTCATCATGAACTCTCAAAATAATTTAAAGTGGGGCTATTATGGAAATAGAATATGACAAGGATATTACAATACGGTTTTTTTTGCTATGCTTGGCTTTCAGCGCAAAATGGCTGCTTAGTTAGAATCTATTTCTGCCGCTCAATTCATATCCAAGTGTCATTAAATGTTAATACTAAGCTGTTACGCTTGAGGGCTTATCAATCAGATTACAGATTACTCCTGAACTCACACTCTTAATAAATATGTCCTTACAATTTGAATTTCCCGTGAATTTAACGGCTGAAAATTTTATCGCCAAATTAAGCCATGAGGTGAGCACTCGGTTGGCTTCAAGGCAGTCTTCCCGCAAAACCTATTACGACAGCTTTGACTGGCGCTTGTACTCAAACGACATCACTTGCGAGTTTAACCAAGCAAAATCCGCTTCATTATTAACATTAGGATCAATTAAAAACGGTTTGGTTATTGCCGACGCAGAGCTTAAGAAAGTTCCTATATTCAGCAAAGAATTCGAGCCCGGAATAATATGCGACATCCTGACGCCGCTGTTGGAAATGCGCGCATTATTACCCGTTTGCACACTGGATTATGAAATCTATCATTTAAACATCATTAATAAAGATGAAAAAACTATACTCCGGCTGCTAATCGAAGAGCACAGTCAATTCAATAACCGCGTCTTGCTGCAACCGGTAAGAGGCTACGACAAGGCTGCGGAACATATTGTTGAAATATTGACCGCAACACTGGGATTAACAGTCACGGACAAACCCGTTCTGCTAACCGCTCTGCAAGTTCAGGGGCGCAAGCCTAAAGATTACTCATCAAAACTGAATATCAATCTGGATCCCGACATGCGCGCCGATATTGCCGGCAAGTACATTTACAGCCACCTGCTAAAAGCCATCAAAGCCAACGAGCAGGGCACGATTGCCGATACCGATAGCGAATTTTTGCACGATTTTAGAGTTGCGGTCAGGAGAACCCGCGCGGGACTTAGTCAGATTAAAGGCATACTGCCCGCTAACAGTAGCGCATATTATGCCGATTTTTTCTCCTGGCTGGGACAGATCACCGGACCAACGCGGGATTTGGATGTTTATCTGCTGAATTTTGAACGTTATAAAAGCAGCCTGCCCGCTTCAATCAGGGAAGATCTCAATCCCTTATATGATTTTTTGCTCGCCAAGCAGCAAAAAGCACAAAAGGAACTGGCGAAAAAACTGCAATCCACCAAGTATCTGTCCACTTTGGCGGAATGGGAGCAATACCTTAAAGAACCCTCGTACAAAAAACCGCTTGAGCAAAACGCCAAACTGACCATTAAAGAACTGGCGGACCGGAGAATATGGAAAATTTTTACCCGCGTGTTGGAGGAAGGCGAGGCAATTACCGACTTATCACCGGCGGAATCATTACATGATTTAAGAAAATCCTGTAAAAAACTGCGTTATTTGATGGAGTTCTTTCAAAGCCTTTATCCGGAGCATCAAATAAAGTGCCTGATTAAAAATCTGAAAGGACTTCAGGAAGTTTTGGGCGACTTCCAGGATTATGCCGTTCAAGAGCATAATCTAAAATTGTTCAGCGAAGAAATGATGGCGCTTAACACCCACGCCAATACCTTTTTAGCCATGGGCGTACTGGTTCAGGACCTTGATGCCCATAGATGTAATGCCCGCAAAGACTTCGCATCAAGATTTGAAGACTTTAAACAGGAAGAAAACCGGTCGGCTTTTAAGTCGCTTTTTGCCCCGGCAAAGTCCCATAGTCATCAGCATTGAGCGTGTGGAATACATCTCTCCGATATTATTGTATTATTTATGTGTAGAGTTATTTCTGCATGGGTAGATCGGGAGCTGTGTTGCGATAACAAATGACGACTGCATGCACGGAGCGGTGTTCGAATGTCGAAAATAATCGTTTTTTAAACTTAGGCCTAATTAAACTAATAAGGGTTAAACATTATGAGTAAATTCAAGTTGATAATAGGGTTCTTATTGGCAATGTTGATTGCCGGTTGTGCTGGAGGCACTACACATGAAAGCACTGGAGAATATCTGGATGATTCTGTCCTGACGACCAAGGTTAAGACTTCAATATTGGGCGACTCCAGGCTTAAACTGTTACAAATCAACGTTGAAACTTTTAAGGGGGTTGTGCAGCTAAGCGGGTTTGTGGATTCCGCTAGTGCCGCCACCAGAGCGGTGGAACTCGCAAGAACGGTTAAAGGTGTAAAGACGGTTAATAACAGCTTAATTGTGAAGTAATCGTAGCTGCATAATCCACATGGATGTGGAGAAAACTATCTCTTTCCGGTAATTGTCCCTACATCCATGCAGCCGAAATCCGACCGGCCTCAGGCTAACGCCAGCTCATGCTCATCTAATGCAAATTGCGTTATAGCGGCGGCGTCTTCAGCCTGTTGATCTGCCTCGACAACTGCTTCTGCATCCATGCAGCCGTCATTTTTCTCATACAACAAATTCATAATTTCAGGGCTTAATGCAAAGTCAAAGCTGATGTTAAGCTCGTCGAGTCCGGCATCTTGCACTGCTAAAAACTGCTGCACCCTGGTTGCCATCCAATTGATAATCATCAAAATACCTTTACGTTTTGTTAAATTCGGATGATTATCGAATATTACAATTAAAGTGATATGACAGGTAGATGACAATAAGATGACATTAACGTTTCAGCGTCTTACCTGGACTTATGCAGGAATAGAGGTTCCCCGTCTAGTCCAGCATTCCCGCCTGGATAATGAAGTCTTCAACCGCAGTAAGGCCTTCTTTGGTCTTCAAATTGGTAAACACAAACGGCCGCTCCCCTCGCATTTTACGCGCATCGCGGTCCATGACCTCCAGCGACGCGCCCACATAAGGGGCCAAATCGATCTTGTTGATGACCAGCAAATCCGAACGGGTAATTCCCGGCCCGCCTTTGCGCGGAATTTTGTCCCCGGCCGATACGTCGATCACGTAAATCGTCAGGTCGGCCAGTTCCGGGCTGAAGGTTGCGCTGAGATTATCGCCGCCGCTTTCGACCATGATAAAGTCCAGATTTTCAAAGCGCTGGCTTAACTCATCAACCGCCGCCAGATTCATCGACGCATCTTCCCGAATGGCGGTATGCGGACAACCACCGGTTTCCACGCCTAAAATCCGCTCTTCCGGCAGCGCCTGACTGCGGATCAAAAACTGTTGGTCTTCCTTGGTATAAATGTCATTGGTCACCACGCCGATTTCAAAATTGTCGCGCATTTGCTTGCATAACGCGTCCACCAATGCCGTTTTACCGGAACCGACCGGGCCGCCGATACCGACTCTTAATACCTGTTTAGCACTCATACACCCTCTCTAAGAACGAAATAATCTGGAATATTGCATTTCATGCCGGCTGCTGGCTAAAGCCAGGCCGAACGCGCTGCCGCCGATGTCATCATCGGTAATAGTGAGCGCCTCGTTGACTAAATCCGGAATTTTACCGGCCAAATCGGTCAATAATCGCTGCCCCGCCACCTGTCCTAACGGCACCAGCTTGACCGCGCATAACACCTGGTTTTCCAACCAGCTCCATAAATAACCGATCGCTGTTTCGCGTTTGGGAACGCCCCAGTTGACTGCGGCAAAAGCAAATACCGTAGCGAGCGTGGCTTCGGGTTTGCGTATCCAAGGCTGCATACCCGCTATCGCCAATGAATCCAGCAACCGCGCCAACGCTTGACCGGTGTGCCGATCCTCGGCCCTTAACTCGGAAGTCTCCCGACAGGCAATCAAGGTTCTGCTCCAATATTCAACCCGTTCAACATCGCCGCATTCCCAGGCGTCGTAAAGCCGAGCCAGAATCGGCAGATCAATACGCGTCAAACAAATCTCCATCAAGCCGTTAAGCCATTCGTCGGTTTCGGCGGCATTAGTTATCCAGCCATCGTCGACAGCACGTTCCAAACCCTGGGAATAACAGTACATGCCTATCGGCAGGCCGGGACTGACCAGTTGCAACAAACGCAATAAGGCCAGATCAGTGACCATGGCCGTGGTACGCGCCCTGCTCCGGTTCAAACGGCAAAACTTCATGGGTAACCATCAAGCCCAGCCCTTCCAGCATATGATCCAATACATGATCGGTCAGGAAACGAAGTTCTCCCGGTAAGATCTGCAACGCGATATGCCGGTTGCCAAGATGATAACAAGCCTTGGCAAAGTGCAAAGCGTCGTCGGTGCGCACCACCGATAGCGACTCCGGCGCCGCATCGACCAGCACCCGGTAATGATCGGGGCCGGTCAGCACCGAGCCTTTGCGCAACACCTGGCCGCGCGGCAAAAACAGCCCGATTTTAGTGCCGCTGTCGGTTTTAAGCAGCAGGCGGCTTTTTTGCCGCGATTCATACGGCAGCGTTACCACGTCGTCAGTAGCGGTCTCCAGCGGAGCCAATTCAGTAAGTTTCAGCATAGTCAAAACAAAAAATAACGTTGGGCGAAAGGCAGCACATCGGCCGGTTCGCAAGTCAGCAGCAGACCGTCGGCACGGACCGAATAGGTTTGCGGATCGACTTCGATATGCGGTTGGTAGTGGTTATGGATCAAATCTTTCTTCCCTATGGTCCGGGTTCCCGCCACCACGCCAATCCTTTTGTTAAGCCCTAAAGTTCCTGCAACATCGGACTCGACCGCAACTTTAGGTAAAAAGAACATCGAAGTCGCCGAAGCCGTCCTTCCGAACGAGCCGAACATCGGCCGGTAATGCACCGGTTGCGGTGTTGGAATTGAGGCATTGGGATCACCCATCGGCGCGGCGGCAATAAATCCGCCTTTAAGAATCAGGCTGGGTTTGACCGCAAAAAAGGCCGGGTTCCACAACACCAAATCGGCCAGTTTTCCGACTTCGACGGAGCCGACTTCATGCGCAATGCCGTGGCTGATAGCTGGATTAATCGTGTATTTGGCAATATAACGCTTGATACGGAAATTATCGTTACGCGACGAGTCTTCAGCCAAGCTGCCGCGCTGAGCCTTCATTTTATGCGCGGTCTGCCAAGTGCGGATAATCACCTCGCCGACCCGACCCATCGCCTGCGAATCCGAGGAAATCATCGAAAACGCGCCCAAGTCATGCAGAATATCCTCGGCGGCGATGGTTTCGCGGCGAATCCGCGATTCGGCAAAAGCCACATCCTCGGCAATGCCCGGATCAAGGTGGTGGCAAACCATCAGCATGTCCAGGTGTTCGTCCACGGTATTGATCGTATAAGGCCGGGTCGGATTGGTTGACGACGGCAGCACGTTAGCCTCCCCGCAAGCCCTGATAATATCCGGCGCATGGCCGCCTCCGGCGCCTTCGGTATGGTAAGTGTGGATAGTGCGGCCTTTGAACGCGGCAAAGGTATCCTCAACAAAACCGGATTCGTTCAAGGTATCGGTATGAATGGCGACCTGCACATCGAAGCGGTCGGCCACCGAAAGACAGCAATCGATAGCCGCCGGTGTCGTGCCCCAGTCTTCATGCAGCTTCAAGCCCATCGCTCCGGCGCGAACCTGCTCTTCCAACGCAACCGGCAAGCTGGCATTGCCTTTGCCGAGCAAGCCGAAGTTCATCGGAAAACCATCCAGCGATTGCAGCATAGTATGGATATTCCACGGCCCCGGCGTGCAGGTCGTCGCATTGGTGCCGGTCGCAGGCCCTGTGCCGCCGCCGATCATCGTGGTCACGCCCGACATCAACGCTTCATCGATTTGCTGAGGGCAGATAAAATGGATATGCGCATCAATGCCGCCAGCGGTCAGTATTTGTCCTTCTCCGGCGATAATTTCGGTGCCGGGGCCAATGATTATATCGACGCCCTGTTGCGTATCGGGATTTCCGGCCTTCCCGATGCCTGCAATGCGGCCGTTCTTGACGCCGACATCGGCTTTAATAATGCCCCAGTGATCGACGATCAGCGCGTTGGTAATCACCAAGTCCATCGCCACCGTGGAATCCACCTGGCTTTGACCCATGCCGTCGCGGATGACCTTGCCGCCGCCGAATTTGACCTCGTCGCCGTAAACGGTGCGGTCGGCTTCGACTTCAAGAAACAAGCCGCTGTCGCCCAAACGAACCCGGTCGCCGGTGGTCGGACCGAACATATCGGCATAGGCTTGCCTGTTGATCCTGCTCATAATTTTTCCTCCAATTCGCCCATCACGTCCTGACGAAAGCCGTAAATCCGGCGCAGTCCGGCAAAGGCCACCAACTGTATTTCACGTTGCTGGCCGGGTTCGAAACGCACCGCAGTACCGGCCGGAATATCCGGCCTGAATCCGCGCGTCGTCGCCCGATCAAATTGCAACGCCGGATTGGTTTCAAAAAAATGGTAATGCGAGCCGACTTGAATCGGCCGGTCGCCGCTGTTCGCCACCACCACGCTAATCGTCGCGCGGCCTGCGTTCAGTTCGATGTCGCCATCGGCGGGGATGATTTCTCCGGGTATCATGACTGTGCTCCTACTGTGTCGTATACGTATATTGTGGACTGGTACGATTTGCATTTTTTAAATGGCCTCACCCCAATCTTCTCCCGCCGGGAGAGAGGGAGCAAAAGCTGTAATCCGTATTCGTGTTGAGTAGGGCGTACCGTGCGCGCCGATGATCAGCGGAACAGGCGCGCACGCCACGCCCTACTCGTTATTCGATCGGGTTATGTACCGTGACCAGCTTAGTGCCGTCTGGAAAGGTTGCTTCAACCTGCACATCGGGCAGCATTTCCGCTACGCCGTCCATCACATCGTCGCGGTAAAGCAGGGTGCGGCCGAATTCCATCAATTCGGCGACCGTGCGGCCGTCTCGTGCGCCTTCCATAATCGCGGCGCTGATAAAAGCTACGGCTTCCGGGTAGTTAAGCTTTAAGCCTCTGGCCTTGCGGCGTTCGGCCAGCAGGCCTGCGGTAAATATCAGCAGTTTGTCTTTTTCGCGTGGTGTTAATTGCATTGTTTTATTCCAGTCATTATTCCAACTTCTATTTTATTCAGACTTCCGCTTATGACTCCCGCGCTCTGCGTCATTGCGATTAAGTTAAGCCTTGTAGGAGCGGGCCGTGCCCGCGATGAGAACGCGACAAGTCTACAATCGCTGTGCAAATGTCGCGGGCACGGCCCGCTCCTACGAAGTGTCGATGTGCTTAACTTAATATCAGCGTGAAAACGATGAACATAAGCTTCGTGTCTCGGCAATTGCATCTGCATCCATGCAAGTCGTTCGTGGCGCATAAACTCAAGTCGCCCAAATTCGCGGCGCACAAGCTTTACGTTGTACCGAGTCAGGCCGCACAACCGCCCAAACCTGCTCGAAAAAACCTCGCAGCCGGTCGCTTCTGTCATCAACAGCCCTACAGACCAGCAGATCATCGATAAGCGTCACGCCGCAGCCTTTGGCATCGCCGATTAATTGCCGGACTGCGGCCAAACTTTCAGCATTGGCAGGGCAGGCAAACAAGGTGCCGCAAGCCGAGAACCCCTGCAATCCCCATCGGGCCGCAAAAGCCTTCGCATCCAGATGCAGGCGCTCCAAAAATAAAGGCCTATACCGGCAATAAACCCGCCAGCTCATATCCGCCAAACCGGCATCGAAACTCTCCCCGCAGGCGGGCCGTCCCAAAGATAAAATCTCCCAACCGATAAAGCGCGCGCCTTGTGCCAATTCGACGTTAACCGCCGATCTTAACTGTGCCCCCTGATAAATAATGGTTTCCTGCGGCAGCCATTCCAGCGCCGCGCCCTCCTCCACGTTGATCGATACGGTTTGGACGGCCAGCTCGCCGTTGCTGCGATAAAACTTACCGGCTGCGGGTGTGGTGATCAGCGCGTGGCTGTGCTGCTCTGCGCTGATGCAAAGGCTTAACCGGTCGCCGCCGACAATGCCGCCCGGCGGATGCAGGATGTACACATGGCACACGCCGCCTTCCGGGTAAAAAGGCCGCTGCACAGTCAATGGGCCTTGATGGCGACGGTGCGCCAATAGCGTTTTGCCGTGCCGGTGGGCGAATCCCAGTTCTATTTCCGCCTGCCAGCCATTTGTTGGTGTATTTGCAGTCACTGTGCTCCGCTGGTTCCCAAATAAACCCCCACATCTATCTATCAAACCGTCAAATACCGCTTAACCATGTCATCGCTCAATTGGTCCATCGCCCCGGCAGCCACGCCTCGCCCTCTATCCATAATATAAAACCGGTCCGCGACCTTACGCGCAAACGGCAGTTTTTGTTCCACCAGCAACACGGTCACACCCAATTCGTTTTTGATCTTGATTATACCTTCGCGCACTTCATCTTTAGCTTCGTCGCCCTGTTTAAGCAACGGTGTTGCTATGCCTTTGGCGCGGTTCAAACGAATAATCACATCGCCGATTTCGCTGACAATATTCGGTTGTATGCCTTCGGTCGGTTCATCCAGGATCAGCAGTTTGGGATTAAGCACCAAGGCCCGACCAATAGCCAGCTGTTGTTGCTGGCCGCCGGACAGGTCGCCGCCGCGCCGTTTGAGCATTTGTTTCAGTACCGGGAAAAGCTCATAGATATGCTCCGGAACTTTTTTGATACCTTGCTTGCGCGCCGCCCGCAGGCCGGTTTTCAGGTTTTCCTCAACGGTCAGCAACGGAAATATCTCCCGTCCCTGCGGCACAAACCCGATGCCCAGTTCGGCGCGGTGTTCCGGTTTGGCTAGGGTTAGCGTCTCACCGTTGTAGTCGATAGCGCCGTCGCGTACTGCGATCAGCCCCATGATGCTCTTAAGCAAGGTGGTCTTGCCGACGCCGTTGCGGCCCATTAAACACAGGCAGGAACCGGCCGGTATATCGAGATTCACATCCCACAGTGTATGGCTGCCGCCGTAATATTGATTCAATCCGCTAATTTTAAGCATCAGTCCCCCAAATAAACCTGTATCACGCGTGGATCGTTCTGCACCTCGTCCATCGTGCCTTCCGTCAGCACCGAGCCCTCATGCAGCACCGTCACATGCTTGGCAATCGAGCGGACGAATTCCATATCATGCTCGACGACGACAATCGAGCGCTCACCCTGTAACGATAACAGCAACTGCGCCGTGCGTTCCACTTCCTGATGGGTCATGCCCGCAATCGGTTCGTCGACCAACATGACTTTGGGCTCCTGCATCAGCAACATGCCGATCTCCAGCCATTGTTTCTGCCCATGCGACAAAATGCCCGCCGGTTGCGAGCGGTGCTCGACCAGCCCTATCGTTTCCAGCACTTGCTCGATGCGGTCGCGTTGCGCGCCGTTCAACTTGGCGAATAAGGTCGCCCATACGCCCTTATCGGTCGCCAAAGCCAGCTCCAGGTTTTCGAACACGCTGAGCATTTCGAACACGCTGGGTTTTTGGAATTTGCGGCAAATGCCCGCCTCGGCAATAGCCGGTTCGTCCATTTGCAGCAGGTCGATGGTCTGCCCGAAAAACACCGAGCCGGTATCGGGCCGGGTTTTGCCGGTAATAACATCCATCAGCGTGGTTTTACCCGCGCCGTTAGGGCCGATCAAGCAACGCAATTCCCCGGCATCGATATACAGCGACAGCTTATTCAAGGCTTTGAAACCGTCGAAACTCACGCTGACATCTTCAAGATAAAGAATCGGGCCGTGACTGGTATCGACCTGTCCCGGTTTAAGCGCTAAGCCGTTCATTGTTTTTGCTCCTGCAAGCGGCGTTGCCAGAATCCGAGCAGGCCGTCAGGCAATAACACGGTCACCAGGATAAAAGTCGCGCCGAGGAAAAACAGCCAGATTTCCGGCGCCCATCCGGTCAGCAGCGTTTTGGCGTAATTGACCAGCACCGCGCCGACGATTGCGCCGTACAGCGTGCCGCGGCCGCCGATAGCAACCCAGATCACTATTTCCAGCGAGTTCAACGGCGAAAATTCGCTGGGATTGATAATGCCCACTTGCGGCACATACAAAGCCCCGGCAATCCCGGCCAGCATCGCGGCAAACACGAAAATCCATAATTTGAACATCTCAACCCGATAGCCCAGAAAACGCACCCGCATTTCCTGGTCGCGAATCGCGGTCACCACCCTGCCCAGTTTGCTGTTGACCACCCAACGGCTGAGCAGGAAAGCCAGAATCAGAGTTACGCCCGAAGCCATCAACAAGCAGGCGCGCACTGCATCGGACTGGCTGTTAAAGCCAAGGATTTCCTTGAAATCGGTCAAACCGTTGTTGCCGCCAAAGCCCATTTCGTTACGGAAAAAAGCCAGCAACAGCGCATAAGTCAGCGCCTGGGTAATAATCGACAGATACACGCCGGTCACCCGCGAGCGGAACGCCAGCCAGCCGAACAGGAACGCCAATGCGCCCGGAACCAGCACAATCATGATCGCGGCAAACCAGAATTGGTCGAAACCGTGCCAGTACCAGGGCAGTGCTTTCCAATCGAGAAACACCATGAAATCGGGCAGCAGCGGATCGCCGTAGACGCCGCGATTGCCGATCTGGCGCATTAAATACATGCCCATAACGTAGCCGCCCAGCGCGAAGAAAGCGCCGTGACCTAAAGCCAGAATGCCGCAATAACCCCAAACCAGGTCCAGCGACATGCCCAGCAGCGCGAACGTGATGTATTTTCCCAACAGCGACACCGTGTAAGCCGAGAAATACAGCGGCGAACCCGGCGAAAATAACAGGTTGCACACCGGAACAATCAGGCTGATTGCAGCCAAAACAGCCAGCACCGAGAGCGCGGCTTTATCGTTTTTGAACAGCATCGCTTAGCCCTCCACTGCCCGGCCCTGTTGCGGAAATAATCCGCGCGGACGCTTTTGAATGAATAAAATGATAAAGACCAGCACCAGGATTTTTGCCAAAACCGCACCCGCATAAGGCTCAAGCAGTTTATTGGCGATGCCCAACGAAAATCCCGCCACCAGCGTTCCCCACAAATTGCCGACGCCGCCGAAAACCACGACCATAAACGAATCGACGATATAAGCTTGTCCCAGATTCGGGCCGACATTGGTGATCTGACTTAACGCGACCCCGGCGACTCCGGCGATGCCCGAGCCCAGCCCGAAAGTCAACGCATCGACGCGGCCGGTCGGAATGCCCATGGCCTTTGCCATATTGCGGTTCTGCGCAACGGCGCGTACTTCCAGTCCCAAGCGGGTGCGCTTCAGGATTTGCAGCAGCAACACAAACACCAGCAAACAGAAAATTAATATGTACAAGCGGTTCCAGGTCAGCGACAAAAAATCGTTGATTTGCAAGGCGCCGCTCATCCATTCAGGCGTCGCGACGCTGCGGTTTAACGGTGAAAAAATCGAGCGCACGGTCTGTTGCAGAACCAGACTGACACCGAAAGTCGCCAACAGCGTTTCCAACGGGCGACCGTATAAAAACCGGATAATGCCGCGTTCGATCACAATCCCCGCCACTGCCGAAATAATGAAAGCCGCCGGCACAGCAACCGCCAGCGACAGCCCTAAATGGTTGGGCATCAGCTGCTGCGTGACATAGGTTGTATAAGCGCCGAGCATCATCAGCTCGCCGTGCGCCATATTGATCACGCCCATCACGCCGAAAGTAATGGCCAATCCAATCGCGGCCAAGACCAGTACCGCACCCAGGCTAAGACCGAAAAACAGGGTTTCGATAGCCGCATACATTTGCAGCTTCGAATTGATTTTTGCCAACACGGCTTCGGCCTGATGGCGCACATCGCTGTCCGCTTCCAGATAACGGCCTCCGGCGTCTTTCTCGACCAGTTCGTTCAAGCGGTTAACCACATTTTGGTTGGCCTGATCCTTTAATAATTCTATCGCGGCCAAACGCACGCTTTTGTCGGGGCTGTTCAATTGCTCCAGCCCCAAAATAAGCTTGATCGCATTTTGTACCTTGTCGTCCCGTTCCATCATAAGATGGCCGCGCAACAGCGCCAAACTCTGGTCGTCAATGGATTTACCCATCGCGCCGACAGCTTCAAGCCTTACGCCAGAATCATCGTCATTAAGCTGCAAGCGACCGATTATTTTCCGTAACGAGGTACGCAAGCTGTTGTTAACGGTGATTTTTTTCGTAGCGGATCGTTCCACGGTGCCGAGGCTTTCCGCGCTTTCGGCGTCAATCAGTTTGTATCCCGCCTCAACTTCTTCGCCGATCACAAGTTTTTCATCGGCTTTAATATTAAATAGCCGACCGTCCAGTAGGGCTTGTAATACGGCAACAGCCTGCGGATTCGGCACGGCGGCCAGTTGTTCGATAGCCTGTTCACGCTCCTGCATGGACCCGGCTTTAAGATTGGATAAAGCGGCCGAGAAAACATCTTCGGCGGCATTTTCCTGACCGATACTCAAGGTTGGCGACATCAGGAACAATCCCAGTATTATCCGGCAACACCATCGGAAAGAATTCGGTTTCATAACAACTCCGTAGTTTAATAAATGGAACACGGATGGCACGTTAAGTTCTGAGGAAAACGTGGGAGCGGCTTCAGCCGCGATTGCCGTCATCTTCGCGGCTAAAGCCGCTCCCACAGTATTGGAAAATATGTTAGTTACCGATCAAAAATTTTGCCCGGAACACTTTTTGGTTTTGGTGTTGTAATTGCCGCAACTGATCGGCGCTGTCCAGTCGGCTATAATCGGTTTGCTTTCCGGCAAGAAGTCGGACCAGGCATCGCCGTCGATCAGCTTGTTGGTTTGCCAAACCGTCTGTAATTGGCCGTCGTCCTGGATTTCGCCGATAAATACCGGTTTGCTGATGTGATGGTTAGGCAGCATTTTAGCGGTGCCGCCGGTCAGGTTCGGGAACTCGACGCCGATAATCGCTTTTTGCACCGCGTCAGGATCGGTCGTACCGGCTTTTTCAACCGCTTTGACCCACATATTGAAACCGATGTAATGCGCTTCCATCGGGTCGTTGGTGACGCGTTTCGGGTTTTTGATAAAGTCATGCCATTGGCTGATAAACGCGGCATTTTTAGTGGTATCGACGCTCATGAAATAGTTCCACGCAGCCAAATGGCCTACCAGCGGCTTGGTGTCCATGCCCGACAATTCTTCCTCGCCTACCGAAAATGCAATGACCGGAATCTGTTCCGCTGAAATGCCTTGATTGCCCAGTTCTTTGTAGAACGGGATATTGGCGTCGCCGTTAATCGTTGAAACAACCGCGGTCTTCTTACCGGTAGAGCCGAATTTTTTGATGTCCGCGACAATGCCTTGCCAATCGGAATGCCCGAAAGGCGTGTAATTAATCATAATGTCCTTTTTGGCGACGCCTTTGGAAAGAAGGTACGCTTCAAGGATTTTATTGGTGGTGCGCGGATAAACGTAGTCCGTGCCCGCCAGTACCCAACGTTTTACCTTTAAATCGTTCATCAGATAATCGACCGCCGGAATCGCCTGCTGGTTCGGCGCGGCGCCGGTATAAAAGACATTTTTGGACGACTCTTCGCCTTCATACTGCACCGGGTAAAAAAGCAGGCCGTTAAGCTCTTCTATAACCGGCAATACGGATTTTCTCGACACCGACGTCCAGCAGCCGAAGATCGCGGCGACTTTATCCTTGGTCAGCAATTCACGGGCTTTTTCCGCAAACAGCGGCCAGTTTGAAGCCGGATCGACAACTACCGCTTCGAGTTTCTTGCCTAGCAAGCCGCCTTTTTTGTTCTGCTCGTCGATCAACATCAGCATCGTGTCTTTCAGCGTGGTTTCGCTGATCGCCATGGTGCCGGACAATGAGTGCAACACGCCGACTTTAATGGTGTCTTCGGCGTTCGCCGCGCCTGCCGCTAAGGTTAATGTCGCTATCGCGCCTGCAATGCCGAGTAAGCGCAGTTTTGAAGATAATCTGTTCATATTGGTAATCCTGAAATGTTAAGAGGGTTTAGATCTGCCACTGAAAACCGAGTTTTACGGCATTGGTGTTTACGCCGGTAGCGGTTGATGTGTAGTTCAGGCCTTTAGTCATAAGATCGCCGTATTCCCAACTCAACGACACTTTGGCGTTATGGCCGTCGATCACGTAGTTCAAGCCGCCTTCGTAGGAATTGCGACTGGAACTGCCGCCGGGCATCACATTGACATAACGCACATAAGGCTGGACTAGGCCGATGCCGACTTTCTGCGGGAACAGGTACATGCCGCTGACGTCATAGGCGTTGCCTTCAAACATAGAAAAACCGCCGCCCGCATTGCGCGAGGCCTGACTGTAGCCGCCGGAAATCCCGTAGTTTTTGTATTCGCCGTTTACCGTCACTACTGCGTTATTGGGCAGCACTTTTTCCATCAACAGGTCGACTGCGGTACCGCGGAAGTTGCCATGATCTAAAGCCGTGCCCGCGCCGTCTTCCTGATACTGGTTGGACACGGCGACGGTCAGGATGTCGCCGCCTTTGCCGTAGTAAGTGCCCGAGGTGTAATAGCCGGGATTCTTCTCGACATCCCAGAAGTTGTACGCGAAACGTTGGCTGTATAGGATGTTGTCGTCGACATTGGCGCCGCCTCTTAAGCCGCGAAAGAAACCGACCGCATATTGCAAGCGGCCGTTAAACGCGGCCCCCCAGAAGGTCGCGCCGTCGTCACGGCCGAAAGAACCGGCCGAAGTGCCGTCCGATTTAATCGTCAAGTTGTAATCGGCAGGCTCGAACGGCGTGCCGGAACTGAAAATATTGTAGATCGCGCTGTAAAACGGACCGTTCATTTCCCGGCGCTCGGCAGGAACCAGCATGCGGCCTACCCATAGATTAACGTATGGGTTGTACTCAATCTTGCCGATTGCATCCAATACCCGGACTTCGCCGCCGTTGCTGCAAGTTTGGCAATCGGTATTGAACTCCACTTTCAAATATTTGTGGATTTGTCCGTTGAGGTACAAACGGATATTGTCCAGGTTAAAGTCGTTACTCCATTTGTTGCCGCTGGCACCGGCCCCGCTTTCGGCAGCTTGGAAACTGCTGCGTAAACCCGCGCCGATGCTGACCCATTTGGTGTCGTCGATTTTAAATGTCGCCCCGGCTTGCGTAGCCGGGGTATATCCGGCCGCCAGCGTTAACAGCCCTATTGCCGAAAGAAGCGGCTTGCTTCTTATTCCGGCCGTTGTTTTTGTAGAATCACTCATGTCAGGTTCCCCAGAATTTAAAACGTGATTTGATATTGCAGCCGGGTTATCCGGATGCAGCCAGGAAGTTGGCTGGGGATGATTATTTTGTCCGGGGGGAATTTGCACAATGCGTCATCTGACTCATCAGTCAAATGACGTATATCCGGCAACCGGCAACTCGCCTACAGTTGCGGAACCTGTCACACACAATTCGGATTCGTATGAATAAGCCAATACACGACCCTGTCAGCAGCCTATTTTTCAAAACTATCGCAATGACTTGGCTGTTAACCGCCTGCGCGCCGGGCCTGGAAAAAAAGCCGATGCAAATCGATACCGCATCGATTAAGCGGATTGAATTCAGGATCGGCACGGTCAAGCAACCGTCGTTGAAACCGGTATTGGCTCAGCGGGATGCCGCTGCCCGGATCGGTAAAAATCTGTCGGGCTGGGGTTATCCGGTCGGAACTGAAGACCAGCAGGTTTTTAGTCACACTTTGACTGCCGAAGTCGGCTTGATCGAACACAGCGAAACACCGCCCGGGTTTTCATTTTCTTCGGGCAATTCCGACCCAAGAGCGCTCAATTTTCAAAAAGCCAATGTGCTGCCGATCAGCTGCGAGTTGACTTCTATCGCGCAGCCGAAGCAATCAAGCTATCTGAATATGGATTTTGTTGCCGGGAATGCGACTAATGAAGCCCAGTTGGTCGATCACATCAGCACGGTCTGCTTCAATTTGTTGAGCGAGCTTAAGTGGCCGGATAAAGCTGAAAACCGGCCGTCATCAAGTCTTAAACCAAGCTGGATTCCGGAGGTGCGTATCGAAACCGTCGCCAACCCGGACGAAGCAGGCAAAACCGATGCTCCGGGCAAGGAAAAGGAAGGTGAAGGCCGTAAGCAGATCATCATTCACAATCAGGGATCGCCGGTGATTTTAAAATTCGGGCACGAAAGGCTATAAAATGGAGGAATGCGATTAACTTAAGCGTTGTAGGAGCGGGCCATGCCCGCGATCAAAGCGCTGTAACGCGGCTCAAATGTCGCGGGCGCGGCCCGCTCCTACCGTGCCTGGTCTTACTGGCGCAATGGCGGGACGCGCCACACCGGGACCGGGAAAATTTCAAAACAAGCGGCCGTTATCGGGCGTAGTTAAGGCTAATCGCACCAAGTTGAATCAAGGTTTTTACGTTACCTTGCTGTTCAGCGCATTGGCCTTACAGGCAATCTCAGATCAGGTTATTGCTTACCATGGTGTAGTTATTGCTTACATAGAATAACGAATTAACCAATGCAATGAGCGGTCTGCAACTCATTTTGTAAAAAATTATTAAGGAAACCAATATCCGACAAAGTGTCTCAAAAATCCGTCGCGACTATAACGCCTGGGTTGCCAACGAAACGCTGGAAGACTATGCGCTCAGGTTTGCACCGCGCACGTTTCGCAAATGGTCGGAATTCCAGGTAGCCAATACCGCGTTCGGCTCTACGTCATTCCTGGTTCTGGAAGCAATAGGCGGCTTTCTGTCGATCAATTACGGCTTTACCAATGCGTTCTGGGCGATTCTGGCGGTTGGCCTGATTATTTTTATCACCAGCTTTCCAATCAGTTATTACGCCGCCCGCTATAACATCGATATAGACCTGCTGACGCGCAGCGCCGGTTTCGGCTATATCGGGTCGACCGTAACTTCGTTGATTTATGCCTCGTTTACGTTCACGTTATTCGCGCTCGAAGCATCGATCATGTCCCTGGCTCTCGAGCTGTATTTCCATATCCCAATCGCGATAGCGCATATTATCAGCGCCGTTACCGTCATTCCTCTGGTGACTTTCGGAATCACCACGATCAGCCGCTTGCAAATATGGACGCAGCCGCTGTGGCTGGTGCTGTTGATTGCGCCTTACATTGCGGTATTCATCCGCGAACCGGACTCGATAATGACGGTGCAGACCTACTTCTGGATCGCAGGCAGCGGCCAGGGTTTTAACTGGCTGATGTTCGGCAGTGCGTCTACCATAGCGTTTTCGATGGTCGCGCAAATCGGCGAACAAGTGGACTTTTTGCGCTTTATGCCGGAGTTAACCGAAAAAAACCGGGGACGTTGGTGGCTGGCGACCATTATCGCCGGTCCCGGATGGATTTTGTTCGGCATGGCCAGACAACTGGGCGGGGCTTTGCTGGCTCATCTGGCCATTCGTCACGGCATAGCGCCGATTCATGCGCATGAGCCGACGCAAATGTATCTGGTGGCTTACGGCGACCTGTTCGACAATACCGAACTGGCCTTAGCGGTCACCACCTTGTTTGTGGTGATTTCCCAGATCAAAATCAATGTCACTAATGCCTATGCCGGCTCATTGGCCTGGTCGAATTTTTTTTCGCGCCTGACGCACAGCCATCCCGGACGGGTGGTATGGCTGCTGTTTAATGTTTCTATCGCACTTTTACTGATGGAATTCGGCGTATTCGGCGCTTTGGAAAAAGTATTGGGCCTGTTCTCCAATATGTCGATAGCCTGGATCAGCGCGGTTGCCGCAGAACTACTGATCAACAAGCCTTTGGGTTTGAGCATTAAAGCGGTTGAGTTCAAACGCGCTTACCTGCCGGATCTCAATCCGGTCGGCATACTGTCCACATTGTGCGCTTCGGTAATCTCGATATTGGCTTATTTGGGGCTGTTCGGCGCTTACGCACAGGCATTTTCAGCGTTTATTGCATTGAGTCTGGCCTTTCTGCTGGTCCCGTGCATCGCTCTGCTGTATGGGAGCCGACGTTATCTTGCGCGTGACATCAACTTTAATAATCAGGCTCAAGTCAGCCGGTGCAACATCTGCGAAAATCATTTCGAGCGGGAAGATATGGCTTATTGCCCTGTCTATGAGGGTAGTATTTGCTCGCTTTGCTGCACGCTGGATTCGCGTTGCATGGATGCTTGCAAGCCGGGCTTGCGCCTGGATGATTATCTGCAAAGATTTGCGGAATGCTGCTTGCCGGGCTGGGTGAATTTGAGCGTCAGGCTACGCTTGATACGTTTTAGCCTGCTGTTTTTGTTTCTGGCCGTTTTAACCAGCGTATTTATCGGGATTATTTACTACCAGGATTTATTGGTCGCCGAACATTACCTGCCTTCGTTCAACCTGTTACTGGCAAATTTTGTTAAGGTTTACGCCTCGTTACTGGTATTTATCGGATTGTGTACCTGGTGGCTGATCCTGAACGACGAGAGCCGGCGCGTTGCGCATGAAGAAATTGCCAGGCAAACCCAGCGTTTGCTGATGGAAATCGATGAACATAAAAAGACCGACGCGAAGCTACAGCTGGCCACCAAAATGGCGGATCGCGCCAACAGTGCGAAAAGCCGTTTTCTTAGCAGCATGAGTCACGAAATACGCACGCCGTTAAACAGCATTGTCGGCTATGCCTATATTTTGCAGAAAGACCCGACCATACCGGCGCATAGGCGACAGGCCGTGGATATTTTAAAGCGTAACGGCGAACATTTATCCGCGCTGATCGAAGACATTCTGGATATTGCCCGTATCGAAGCGCGTAAATTCGAGCTGCGTCAGGAGCCGATTGACTTCCCAAGTTTTATTGAGTATCTGGTCAGTGTTTTTAAGCCGCAAGCGGAACAGAAAGGTCTATCGTTTTATTGCCAGATTCTCAACACCCTGCCTCAGCGGGTGCGCGGCGATGAAAAGCGGGTCGGACAAATATTGATCAACCTGCTCGGCAATGCGATCAAGTTTACCGCAACCGGAGAGATTATATTCCGTATCGGTTACAGTTGCGGAGTCACCACTTTTCAGGTCGTCGATACCGGTCCCGGCATACATAACGATCAACTGCAAAATATTTTCCAGCCGTTCACCCAATTGCCGAATGAGAGTTTGGACTCCGGCAGCGGTTTGGGACTAACCATCAGCAAAATTTTATGCGAAATCATGGGCGGTGAGCTGGTTGTCGTCAGTGAGCGAGACAAAGGTTCCACCTTTACAGTCAGATTGTTGCTGCCCAATCTGGGCGGAGAACAGCTATACATTCAGGAAGAAGACATCATCGGTTACCGGGGAAAACGCCGGAAAATCCTTATTGTCGATGACCAGCCGGATCATCGACAGCTGATACTATCTATTTTAGACCCCTTAGGTTTCGGCTTGATTGAGGCAGGCTGCGGTGAACAATGCCTGGATAGCGTCGAAAAAGAAGCGCCGGACCTTATTCTGTTGGATTTATCGATGCCCGGACTGGATGGAGCCGCAGCAGCGCATCTGCTGCGCCAAAACGGCAATGCAACGCCGATTGTCGTATTAAGCGCCAACGCCTATCCGTCCGACCGGCTTAATGCCATTAATGCCGGTTGCAACGATTTCTTGGTTAAGCCTATACAAGTCAGCGAATTACTCTACAAACTTAAACTGCATCTGGGTGTGGAGTGGATTTACCAGGAAGATGACGCGGAATTGCAATGCCCCGATGAGCCGCCTTCATTAGAGATTATTCAGGAACTAACCGGCTATGTCCGAATCGGTGATTTACAGGGACTTAATCAATATCTGACCCAGCTTATTCGGCACCGTCCGGAATATAGCTATTTTGCGCAGAGAATCATGACGCTGGCCGGCGGGTTTGATATGGCTGAAATCAAGAAACTTTTGCATAGTGCCAGTGAGGAACTAACCGGTAATGACCAGTCAATTTAATGGAGTCGCGATGATTGTCGATGATACGCCCGGCAATCTGGCCTTGTTATCCGACACGCTTTCTGAAGCCGGTTACCGGGTATTGATTGCCACCGATGGCTTATCGGCATTGGAACAAATCGCTTACCTGAAACCGGATATTATTTTGCTGGATATTATGATGCCGGGCATTGACGGGTTTGAAACCTGTAACCGGCTGAAATCCTCGCCCGAAACCGCCGATATTCCGGTGCTGTTCATGACCGCGTTAAGCGAGCTGGACAGCCTGTTACGCGGCTTCGGTGAAGGCGCCGTCGATTATATCGTCAAGCCGATTCGCCCGCCTGAAGTGCTGGCCAGAGTGGACTTACAGCTGACTCAGGCCCGAAATCTGCGTCGTGTCGAAAATGCTTTAAACAACAGCCCTTTTTCCGCCTTGGCAATCGATTCATCGGGCATTATCACCTGGTTAACGCCCGGCGGCATCCGCTGGCTGGATGAGTTCCTGCAAACACACGCATTAACGGGACAGCATGAAGTCGGTTCGCCGCTGCCCAAACCGCTGCTGGAATGGATTAAACGGCAGACAGAGCCTGGCGAGAAACCCGAATCCTTTGAAAGCTGCCGAACCGGTGTCTGTTTTTTAGCAAAAATAACACCGTGCCGAAGTACCGGCGAATACCTTCTGATTTTGGAAAAGCATTCAGGGGAGTGGGATCTTGATTGGGTAAGAAATTCTCTGGGGCTTACTGTTCGTGAAGCGGAAATACTGATGTGGATCTCCAGAGGCAAAACCAATAAGGATGTGGGCCTTATTCTGGGCAGCAGTCCGCGCACAATCAACAAGCATCTCGAACACATCTTTGAAAAGTTGGGTGTCGTGACCCGTGCCGCCGCGGTTTCAATGGTATTGCAGCGCCAGCAATTCTAAATTTGAGTTAGGCCATCATGTTTTTTGAAGCATAGGGGCGATCTCTCAATTTCACGGATGCGGCCTTTTGAGCGATGCTGAAAAACCGCCCTGTTTGGTTCATATCGGACAATGGGGAAAGAATGGTAGAATCGTCGTTTTTGTGCAATCCGAGAACTTCTCTTAACCATGTCTAATCCCTTAAAGCTTCCCCTTGAGTCACTGAAACTGAATGTCGATTTGGCGGGCTTTGAGTTCCCCACTGCGCCTAAATTGCCGGACACCATTTTGGGCCAGTCCAGAGCCCAATCCGCGCTGGAGTTTGGCGTCGCCATGAGCAACCCCGGCTACAATATTTTTGTGATGGGAGAGCCCGGATTGGGCCGGTTGTCGATGATTACCAACCATCTGGATACCCAGGCAAAAACATTGCCCGCGCCGCCCTCCTATGCTTATGTCGATAATTTCGATAATCCGAGAGAGCCGGTCGCAGTTGAGCTGCCCGCTGAGCATGGCCAAGCGCTCAGTAAGGACATCGAAAAGCTGATCGATAACCTGCTGGCGACTTTTCCCGCCGCCTTTGAAAGCCCTACTTATCAGCAAAAAAAGAGCGCTATCGAACGCCATTTTAACCAGTACTATAACAACGCCATCGATCTGGTCGATAAGAAAGCTCAGTCCTTGGAGATTGCGTTGTTCAGGGAAGGCGAAACGATTTCTTTTGCACCTATCCGGGACAACAAGGCGTTAAACGAAGATCAATTCACCCAATTGCCGCTGACGGAACGGGAAGTCTTTCACAAGCATGTCGAGGAGCTGGAAGTATACCTGAGCGATGTCTTGCTGGAATTGCCTCAGTGGCGCAGGGCCATGGTTGAAAAAATCAAGCAACTGGATAACGACACCATTGATCTGGCGATAGAGCCATTGTTTGCCGAACTGAATGACAGTTATCAAAACATCGATGACGTGATCAGCTTTTTAGCGGAAATCAAAAAAAATCTCAGCAACACCATTGCCGATTATTTGATGCCGAGCCGGACGCCGGAGCCGCAAGACAATACCGTAAAACGGCAGCTGCTGACCGAGTTGTATGCACCGAATATCCTGGTTGATAACAAACAGGAATGCGGTGCGCCGGTTATTTACGAGCCGCATCCGATTTATCAAAACCTGTTCGGCCGCATCGAATACGTCAGCGATCAGGGTACGCTGGTCACCAATTATCGCCGGATTTGCGCCGGATCATTGCACAAGGCCAACGGCGGTTATCTGATTCTCGATGCCGAAAAGCTGCTGAATTATCCGTTCGTCTGGGAAGGCCTAAAACGCGCACTGCAATCCGGCCGCATTGAAATCGAATCGCCTTATTCGGATCTGGGCATTAACACCATCACCCTCAAGCCCGAAGTCATCCCGTTAAACGTTAAAGTGATACTGGTCGGCTCCAGGGATATTTATTATCTGCTGGAAGAGCTGGATGATGAATTTAACGAGATGTTCAAAATCCTTGCCGACTTTGACAGCTACATTCCGCGTAACGACGAATCGATGCAGCGCTTCATACTGCTGATGATCAGGCAGGCCGCAGATTCCGGCGCCAAGCCGCTAACGCGGACGGCCATTGAATGCCTCATCGAGCACAGTTGCCGACTGTCGGAAAACCAGCATCATTTTTCCGCCCGCATCAAAGACTCGCTGGAAATCATCGGCGAAGCCAACCTGTTTTGTAAACGGGACAACCAGCCGATTTGCGACCGTGTGCATATAGAGCAGGCGCTGGCGGCAAGAGAGCATCGCAACGGCAGAATGCCCGAGAACATCCTCGAAGAAATGCTGGTCGGCACCATCCTGATCGATACCGACGGCGAGGCGGTAGGCAAGGTCAACGGCTTGACCGTGCTGGAAGTCGGCGGCAGCAGCTTCGGCGCACCGGTGCGCATTACCGCCAGCGTTTACCCCGGTTCCCGAGGCATCGTCGATGTCGAGCGGGAAGTGGAATTGGGGCAGGCCATCCACTCCAAAGGCGTGATGATCTTGACCGGTTACCTGGGGCACACCTATGCCCAGCAATTTCCTTTTGCCATATCGGGCAGCATCGCCATTGAACAATCCTACGGTTATATCGACGGTGACAGTGCCGCGCTGGCCGAGCTTTGCTGTCTTATTTCCGCATTGACACGGACGCCGATTAAACAGACTTTTGCGGTGACCGGCTCGATCAACCAGTACGGCGAAGTGCAGGCGGTCGGCGGCGTTAACGAGAAAATAGAAGGCTTCTTCCGGCTGTGTCAGGCGCGCGGCCTTAACGGACAACACGCCGCGATTATTCCAGCCGCCAACAAGCGCAACCTGATGCTGAAACAGGAAGTAATCGATGCGGTGGCGAAGGGGCTGTTTGCGGTTTATGCGGTTTCCAGCGTCGATGAAACGTTGGAATTATTGACCGGGGAATCGGCTGGTGTGTTAGATGGCGAAGGCATGTACCCGGAAGACAGCATTAATTTTAAAGCCATCTCAAGGTTGAAGGAGATTTCGGATATGGCTACGGATGAGGATGATAAGGAGGAAGGAGTGTAGGCCGGAATAAGGCCACCAAGCGCGTAGCGCGAGGTGGCGTTTCCGGCGAATTCTGGCGGTATGCGCCGGAAACATCAGTTCTCGCTGTCGCTCGAACAGATTTATTCCGGCCTACAGGGCTGGACGACGGAGTACGGCCCTGTGGGCCAATATCCTATTATCCCGACCAACTTCCTGGCCTGTTCTTCTGGGGGGAATGATGCTCACGCCCCTTTGGCTTCATCCGCCAACTATCGGTACTTGGCGTTATCTTTGGATTCTGCGAAAAAACCTGCGGATAGAGTAATATACAAGTTCGATTATCTGGATAATATTTGAAATTGACTGCGCTGGTTTTCGCTAGACTCTACCTACGGAACCCCGGACCTTTCATGCAAGTAGATAAAACAAGATTTATACGGTGACTGATATGACTGAATTACTATCCGAGCGGATTACGATGGACGCTAACATTTGCCATGGCAAGCCCACTATCCGGGGCTTGCGATATCCGGTTGAAAATATCCTGGAATGGCTGAGTTCAGGCATGAGTGTTGAAGAGATTCTCGCGGATTACGAGGACTTGGAAAGGGAAGACATTATGGCGGCATTGGAGTTTGCCTCCCGCCTCGCCAAGGTGAAACGGATCGAAATATTGGCAGCATGAAATTTCTTGTCGATACGCATTGCCACGACATCTTGCGGCTAGTCTGAAGTGGTCGGGACACGACGTTCTGCATACATTAGATTTGCCGTTCGGAAACCGTACACCGGATTGGCGGATCAACGAGATCTCGGTGGAGGAGCAACGTATTGTCATTACTAAGGATGCTGACTTCGTTAACTCGTTTTTGCTTTCGGGAGTGCCTTACAAATTGCTATTGGTGTCGACGGGAAATATTAGTAACCGGGAGCTTGAAGGAATATTTGCGAAAAACTTATCCGCAATTGTTGGGGCGCTGGAAATGTATGAGTTCGTGGAAATTACCCGTACATCGTTGATTGAACATAGATAGCCATAAGTCGCTGCACGTACCTTATGGCTGCAAACACATCAATAATCAACCGGCAACCGCGCAGCTAATTCATCCCACCGAATCACAATATCCGGCAACACGCCGACCTGGGTTTCGCCGTTTAATTCGTAAAGGTCGGGCTTGCCGTATTCGCCGTCGATCAAGCAGTAAACGGTCAACACCCGATCAACCGGGTGAATCAACCAATATTCTTTTACGCCATGGCGTTCGTAAAGATTTCGTTTTCTGATTTGATCGTGCCCGGCCGTGGACGGTGACAATACTTCCACGATCCAGTCCGGCGCGCCACGCACTCCGCGCCGGTCCAGTTTGCTGCTGTCGCAGACCACCAATACGTCCGGTTGTACGACGGTATCGATGCTTTCATCTGCTTCGTTCTGTTTCGGCAGGCGGACATCGACCGGTGCAATGAAAGCGCGGCAAGATTTCCCCGTTAAAATATTAGCTGCCTGCCGATAAATTTCCCCTGCCACATCCTGATGTGCCAGGTCGGGAGCCGGAGACATCGCATACGCGTTGCCATCGATCAGCTCATAGCGCATATCGTCAGGCCAAGTCAGATAATCGCCGTAGCAATGGTGCTGAGTATCTTTTAATGCTAAACCCATATCAGTTTCCTCGTGTATTTCATGTAGGCCGCTATTGATGGAAAAAAGCATAACACAGCGCACAGGCTCCGGGTACGATTTTGGGGCTTCAATATGTTCTTTCGGGTGGGAACTTAAATGGGGTCTGACACGGAGCAATGCTGTCGGGTGTCTTCTATGGAAACGAAGGGCTGGTGTTGCAAAATTACAGGAATGCCTGTAATGGACACTATTTATAATTCTCTAAAAATACCAAATAAATTAGTATATTGAATCGATTAAGCCCATTGGCATTTGAGTGGGGATTTGCAGATTTGCATCTCTTTTGAATATTTTGGTGTCTTCCGTGGCCTGATCGCCGTTTTAGGATGAATGAACATCAAAAAGGCGTGCGACGCTTACAGTCTATTAATTGCCAATTTCCATAACGATCACGTCTATGCCGTTTTCCCTTAATCGGCCTCGAATGGTGCTAACGCTGGTCATTTGGGTATAAGGCCCCATTTTGACCCGGTTCCAGACGACATTGCCGACTTTTGCTTTCTCAACTTTGGATTCAATGCCCATTAAAGCCAGCTTGGCTCTTAGGCTGTCGGCATCTTTAAATTCCCGGAACGAACCGGCCTGCAAAATATAACTGGCGGTTTTGGCCTGTCCTACCCGCTCTTCCCTGGCGCGCGTGTTAATTTCGTGATCCGGCACGATGACTTCTTTTTCAGGCAGGATGGTATAAAAATCAAATTGCGGCAATACCGGCCCCTCAGGTTTTTTCTCCGGCTTGGGGGCTTCAACTTTGGCCTCCTCGGGCTGGGTCGGTATATTCGGCTGCGGGGTTATTTGTTTCGATCCGGTGCTGCGTAAATAAACCAGAAAGACTACAAACGAAATAATCAACGCCGTAATCAGCATCCATCGCCACAGACCAAGACTTTTTTGTTGGCCTGAGTTTTGTCTGTACGACGAGGTGTTCTTATTCTGCGTTCTATGTTTGTAGTCTTTAGCCATTTTACATTGCTTCAGGTGTGTTGATATTCAGCAAGCTCAAGCCGTTTGCCAATATCTGTTTCACTGCGCAAATCAAATTGAGCCTTGCATTACGAATTTTTGCATCCTCAACAAGAAATTGATGCGCATTGTAGTAAGTATGGAACTCGTTTGCCAATTCGCGCAGGTATTGAATCAGCTGATGCGGCTCGTACTGTAACGCCGCGCGTTCCAGCACTTCAGGATAGCGTGCCAGTGTTCCCAGCAGATTGGTTTCGTGCTCTTCGGTTAGTAGCGCCAGATTTTCCATGCCCAGCGGCAAATTTCGTTCCCAGTTTTTCTCGTCCAATTGGCGCAACACGCTGCATACCCTGGCGTAGGCATACTGCACATAAAATACCGGATTCTCGTTGGATTTGGAGGTCGCCAGCTTCAGGTCGAAATCCATGTGCTGTTCAGACCTGCGCATCACATAAAAGAAGCGCGCCGCGTCTTTGCCGACTTCGTTGCGCAATTGCCGCAAGGTGACAAATTCGCCGGAGCGGGTCGACATTTGTACTTTTTCTTCGCCGCGATACAGTGAGGCAAACTGTACCAGCAGCACTTTTAACTTGGATTCATCTGCGCCCAGGGCCTGAATGGCCGCCCTGACGCGGGGAATGTAGCCATGATGATCGGCTCCCCAAATGTTGATAATCTGGTCAAAACCGCGATCCAGCTTGTTCATGTGGTAGGCAATATCGGACGCGAAATAGGTGGATTGGCCATTCTCGCGGACGACCACCCGGTCTTTCTCGTCGCCTAAATCGGCGCAGGCAAACCAGGTCGCGCCATCTTTTTCATAAAGATGACCGGCCGCACGTAAGCGTTCCAGCGCTTTTTCCACCGAACCGTCGTCCATCAGCCGGCGTTCTGAAAACCATTCCTGATAGTCAACGCCAAACTCGCTTAAGTCGATTTTGATGTCTTCCAGAATGTTGTTCAGGCCTATTTGAAAAAAGTCCTGATATAACGGCGCGCCCAGCAAGGTCTTGGCGCGGGCTATCAGCGCATCGATATGTTCTTCCTTGTCGCCGCCCGCAGGTTCATCGGGAGGAATGTCTTCAAACACCAGTTCTACCGGTCTGCGATATTCATTGTTGGCATTTTTATGAATGTTCCAGGCAATTTCGCGTACGTATTCGCCCCGGTAAGCATTGCTGGGAAAATGCACCACTTCGCCGCATTCTTCCAGGTATCTGAGCCAGACACTGGTGGCGAGTATGTCCATCTGCCGACCGGCATCGTTGACATAATATTCGCGATGCACGTCAAAACCGGTCGCCTGCAATAAATCGGCAACCGCAGAACCATAGGCGGCGCCACGTCCATGACCGACATGCAGAGGACCGGTTGGATTGGCGGAAACAAACTCGACCTGGACTTTTTTACCGGCGCCGACATTGCTTAAGCCAAACTTCGGGCCTTGGTCGTGAATTTGCTTGATAACCTGATATTGGGCTGTGGGGTCGATAAAGAAGTTGATAAAGCCGGGTCCCGCCAGTTCAACTTTAATAATTGCGGCATCTTGAGGCAGTGCGGCAATCAGTTTTTCCGCCAGTTGGCGCGGGTTTGTATTTACCTGTTTCGCCAGCATTAATGCCAGATTCGAAGCAAAATCGCCGTGTTGTGGGTCACGGGTGCGGTCAATCGTAATGTTCGGGGTAATTTCCTGGGCGAGAACACCGTTTGATTTTAGTGTTTCAACGGCTTGCAGGATAAGTTCCTCTATCTTTTTTTTCATTGCTTCACTGCGTAGGTTAGATCAAGTAAATAGACGTGCATTATCCATTAAAATCATTCGATTATCCATTCAAACAACATTGATGCCAATTCACAGGACAACAGAGTGACCAACGGGACTTTTTGTCTGCGTTGTTGGTCATTGAAACGGAGCGTGAGCGGTGTACTGGACAAGGAGGGTAGAGCAACGCAGTAATGCAGGAGTATTTGTTGAGGCTTAATCGTCATGTTTATAACGCGTAAGCCTCGCCGACTGGGAGGAGGGTGAACTTACTTCTTGGTAAAATACATGTAGGTGCCGTACTTATTATCTTTAAGTACCATGGCCGTATCGGTTTTTTCCACTAACGAATAAACATCGAATTTACCCGCTCTGCCCAATATGCTGACTTTCAAAGTGCCGTCTTCAACAACATAGTCAACTGCCGGCGCATCATAGGGGTTGCCTCTAACTTGAGGAATATCTTTTTGGGTCAGCTGGCTGTTATCAATCACCCAGGTCATGCCCATCGGTTTTTTTTCAGTATCTTCCGGCGATTTTTTTGTATATTCCAGAAACCAACTGCCGATGATGTCTTTATTAGAAGTTAGGGGAGCGGCAAATACAGCCGTGCTTGAAAAGCCAAACAACAAGGATAACGCAAGCAATAGACTTATTTTTTTCATTATTCTTTCCTGGGTTAAGAAACTGGATATAAACCACTATTATATTAGTGTAATGCTATTGTACAAGAAACTGAGGTGAGCAGTATTTAACTTTAATGTTTATAGGGTTTCTCCAGCGATACGATGTTTCCGGTTTATTAAAAAGGCAAAACAATATCGGGTTTGATCTTTTTCATCAGTTGCCTGAATTGCTCCTGAATGCCGTTCATTGCGGCTTCCGAATCGGCCTCAAAACGGATAACCAGTGACGGCGTGGTGTTTGATGCCCGCACCAGTCCCCAGCCGTTCGGGAAGTCGACGCGCATTCCGTCTATATCGGTGATTTTGCCGTCGTTAAAATGGGCGGCGGCAAGCAGGCCGTCCATAAAGGTAAAATTTTCACCCTCTTCAAGCTCGACATTCAATTCCGGGGTGTTGATGCTATCGGGAAAATCGGCAAATACCTCGGCGCTGCTGCGCGTGTCGCGGGACAGTATTTCGAGCAAACGCGCGGCCGAATACAATGCATCGTCAAAACCGAACCAGCGATCATTAAAGAAAATATGTCCGCTCATTTCACCGGCCAACTTGGCGCCGGTTTCTTTAAGCTTGGCTTTCATCAATGAATGCCCGGTTTTCCATAGGGTCGGCTTGCCGCCGTATTTCACGATTTGATCGGCCAGATGGCGGCTGCATTTCACATCGTAAATGATTTCAGAGCCGGGTTTTCCCGCCAGCACATCCTTGGCAAACAGCATCATCTGCCGGTCCGGCCAGATGATTTTTCCGTTTGAATCGACAACGCCCAAACGATCGCCGTCGCCGTCAAAAGCGATGCCGATGTCGGCCTTGTAATGTTTGACCGTTGCAATCAATTCGGACAGGTTCTTGGGATTGCTGGGATCCGGATGGTGATTGGGAAAGGTGCCGTCGATGTCGCAGAATAGTTCCATCACTTCACAGCCCAGCGTTTTCAGCAGTATTGGCCCCAGTTCACCGGCAACGCCGTTGCCGCAGTCCAGCACAACGGTCATGGGTCTGGCGATATGTATATCTTCGGAAATAATGCCGATGTATTCATTGCTGAATTGGCTGTTCTGTTCGATGCTGCCGGCCTTGCCCGTTGTATAGGCCTGATTATCAATGCAGGTTTTAAGCTGTTGGATTCTTTCGTCAGCCAGCGTTTCGCCGTTGATGACCATTTTCAGGCCGTTATAATCGGCGGGGTTATGGCTGCCGGTAATCATCACTCCGGAACGCCCTTCGGTGTGTCTTGCCACAAAATAAAGCACCGGCGTGGGTATCATGCCTATATCCAGAACAATGAGGCCGGTTGTAATAATGCCTTTGGTCAGGGCTTCCGCCAAGGCAGGGCTGGAGGTTCTTCCATCCCGGCCGACCACGATAGTTTTACAGCCAAGCTCTTTAGCTTGGGTGCCCAGCGCACGGCCAATGTCGTAAACCACTTCTTTAGTCAGCGTTTTGCCGACGATACCCCGGATGTCGTAAGCCCTGAAAATAACGCCCGTGTCAGCCGTTTTTTTTGTGGAAATGGGCATGTCAAAGAAGTCCGGTGCGGTTTTTTCAACGGCTTCCGGTTTGCTGGTTGCGACAGCCGGTTTATTAAAATTAACGCCGTCGGTTTGTGTTTTAGGCGACTGCTCCGGGCGTTGCTCTGCTTCGGCAACTGCTCCCGCGATCATGCAGTTGTCTTCTGTCTTTGGCGGCGTAGCTTCTGATTTGATCTCCGTGGGTGGAGACATGTCATCGCCAAAGTCATCAAAAAAACCACTCATTCCAAAATCGGCAACCTTATTATCGCCGACATCACTGTCCTGATTATCCATAACCCGTTTAAACTGCGATAAAGTAGAAACAACGGCATGCATTTCAGGCAACATAACAGGATAGTTACCCTGTAGTTTATTTGTCATCAGGTCCTTACAGGCTTTTAGCACACTGCCCATATCTTGCGTCAGCAGAGTTGAAAGTTTTCGGTAGCCCATAAAAAAAGCCAGCAGCGCCAGCAGGGCGGAAATGGCGATTATGCTTGCAATGACAGTCAGTCCGGAGGAATTTACACTGTTGTCATACCGGTAATACAGTTCCCAGCCGGTGTTGGCTACTTTTATTGGGACATCATCGCCTTGTTCTGCACCAACCGGTTGGCCGGCAGCGCCTAACACCAGCGTTGCCTGTTTCAATTCAAGATGCCCGTCTTTTAGCTCCGCCGCCTGTACGGTTTTGCTGATAAAGTCATAGTTCAAGCTGGCCAGGATAACGCCGACCGCCTGATCATTCTGCATAATCCTCCGGGTTATCGCCAGATGCCGGTCAGGCCCGACATCGCCTTGTATTGCCGGTAGTTGGTTTTGGGTAAAGGTCTCCCGCACCATGTCCAGATCGGCATAACCCATTTTGGGTACGCTTTTGTCATCCAGCTCACTGACGCCCGGTAATAACAGCCTGACCTTTAGAACGCCGGGTAAATGCCGTTCAAGTTCTGCCGCCACCGTGTGTGTGCGAGCTGTATCTGCACTGGTAACCGCAGCCAATACCTCGGGGTCCTGCGCCATTTTTTCCAGCGTGTCGGTCAGCAGCTTTATCTGTGCCGTTATGCCTAACGCGACGCTTTTTGCAACAGCTGCCGTTGAGTCCTGCTTTGATTGCGTGATTTGGGCCGCACTGATCCAGTAAACGCCCGCACCGGCAGTCAGAATCATTAAAACGGCAAACGCTGACAGTAAAGAAAATAGCCGTATCATGTTTATGCCTCTATGAAAGAAAACCAGCTTAATGACGGCCTGTATGGCCAAAGCCGCCGGCGCCGCGCAAACTTTGGTCAAACTCGGCGACTTGTTCGAATTCCACTTGCACCACCGGCACAAAAACCATTTGTGCGATGCGCTCGCCGATATTAATGGTAAAAGCGGTGTCGCCCCGGTTCCAGCAGGAGACGAAGACCTGCCCTTGATAATCCGAATCGATCAGCCCGACCAGATTGCCCAACACGATGCCGTGTTTGTGTCCCAATCCGGATCTTGGCAATAACACGGCGGCTAACTGATGGTCATCGATATGAATAGCCAGGCCGGTTGGAATTAATAGTGTTTCTCCCGGTTTTAACTCGACCGGCTCATCCAGGCAGGCGCGCAAGTCCAAACCCGCCGAACCTGATGTCGCGTATTCAGGTAACGGAATGTCTTTGCCTAAACGGCCATCCAGAATTTTAAGCTGTATTTTTGTGGTGCCTTTCATATTCCATTCTCTCTGCGATTAAGCTGATTAGTTGCTCGGCCAAATGATTTTTGTCGGTCATTGCCAAGTTTTTTTGACCGTTTTTCCAGAAAACCAGCAATGCGTTTTGTTCGCTGTCAAAGCCGCCCAAATCGCGGCCTACCCAGTTTGCCGCAATCATATCCAGATTCTTACTTGCCAATTTGTCTTGGGCATAGTGTTCAAGGTTATGGGTTTCTGCGGCAAATCCGACCGTGAACGGGCGGTTAGCGAGCCCGGCGACTTCCGCCAGAATATCCCTGGTTTTTTGCAGGGTCAGCGTGGTTTGTTCGGCCTGTTTTTTTATTTTCTCTTTTTCCATGAGGGCAGGGCTGTAATCGGCAACAGCCGCCGCGCCGATGTAAATATCATGTTCCGCGGCTTTGGCGATAACCGCCGCATGCATTTGCGCCGCTGTTTCTACGCTGATAAGCTCCGCATTATCAGGGGCTGAAAGCGTAACCGGGCCGCTGACCAGCGTGACTTTGGCGCCTGCTTTTAATGCGGCGTTGGCAAGCGCAAAGCCCATTTTCCCTGAACTGCGATTGGTGATGTAGCGGACCGGATCTAAAGGTTCGCGGGTCGGCCCGGCACTGATTAAAACCTTAAGCCCGCTTAAGCACTGTGTGGTCGGTTCATCCATTAAACGGTTGCAAATGTCCAGAGGCTCGGACATTCTGCCGAAGCCGGTTTCGCCGCAAGCCTGATCGCCCTGTTCGGGGCCGATCACGATAACGCCGTGGCTTTTGAGTTTTTGAATATTTTCCTGAGTGACCGTTTTATGCCACATGGCTTGATTCATGGCCGGGGCAACGTAAACAGGACAGCTTGCCGCCAGATAGAGCGTTGATAATAAGTCGTCAGCCAAACCGTGACTGCATTTTGCAAGGGTATTGGCCGTTGCCGGAGCAATAATCAATGCATCGGCCCAGCGCGCCAGATTGATATGGCCCATGGCATGTTCTTGATCCGCATCAAGCAATTCGCTATGCACCGGATTGCCGGAAAGCGCCTGAAAGGTGAGCGGACTAACAAACTGCATGGCTGATCGGGTCATCACCACGCGCACTTTGGCGCCCCGTTTGCGCAGCAGTCTGACCAACTCGGCCGACTTGTACGCAGCAATGCCGCCGCTGACAGCCAATAAAATATGCTTGCTAATAGTAATACCCTGAAAAGGTGAACAAATGACGACATTATGGCAAGTATGAAGAAATTCTTCTATGCTTAAATCTCACTCGTATAGGAAGAGACCTATGTCCATTAAAGATTGGTCGGCAGAAGATCGGCCCAGAGAAAAACTGTTGCGACGCGGCTCGGCCGCTTTAACCGACGCGGAACTGCTGGCCATTTTTCTGCGCACCGGCTCGCCGGGCAAATCCGCAGTTGACCTGGCTCGTGAGCTGCTCGTCGACTTCGGCTCCCTGAACGCCTTATTAGGCGCCGACCAGCAACGCTTTTGCGAGGGCAAAGGCTTGGGCGAGGCCACTTATGCCCAGCTCCAGGCCGTATTGGAAATGGCCCGGCGACATTTTAAGGAAGCCCTGCAGCGCGGCAATGCGTTAACCAGCCCGGAAATCACCCGGTCCTACCTCAGTGCGCAACTGCGCGGCTACAGCTACGAAGTGTTTGCCTGTTTATTTCTGGATAACCAGCACCGGGTCATACAACTGGATGAATTATTCAGGGGTACCATAGACGGTGCCAGCGTTTATCCGAGGGAAGTCGCCAAGCAGGCGTTACGCCATAATGCGGCAGCGGTCATTTTTGCCCACAACCACCCGTCCGGTATTTCCGAACCCAGTCAGGCCGATAAACATATCACCGAGAAACTGAAGCAGGCCTTGGCCTTGTTCGATATACGGGTACTGGATCATTTTATTATCGGCGACGGGCAGCCCTATTCCTTCGCAGAGCATGGTTTGTTGTGAGGCGAAGCGAATTATGGCGTGGCAATGGCGCTGCCGATAGAAATATCCTGGAAACAAGGTTTGTTATTCACCCCTGCACCCCATAGAAACCTGCTTATGCATTGCCAAAATGGGCAAAATAATTCCCCCCGTCCTTAAAAAATAGCCATTTTTTTTCGTGGTAAATATCAATAAAGAACTAACGCACTGTTGTATAAGGAAATTAAATAAATGGTATTTTTTATGCATTAATCTTGAAGAATCATTTGGAATTAAAACGTTGGTTAAGGTAAGGCATTCAGCTCAATAGCGAGTTCACCTGATAAGTAATCACGCTTATTGATTGAAGACGCTGAGCGCTCTACCCTAAAGATGCCTGTACAACACCAGCCTAATTTTCGAGGAATACCGACATAAACCGGCAAAATGCAAAATCAACGCTTTTTTTCGCTACTGCGAAAACTTTCCAAAAAAGGGTGTTATTGGGCGATTACCGATTGATAGGGATTTTAACTTCAAGAATAAGAATGTCAGCCGATAACGACACCAAGAATGTTAGACCGACATTGTCGACATGACTGACGAAAGCATAATTTTAATAAATTCGCTTTGAGGAAATCATCATGAAAAACATAGCATGGATGTTTAACATCATTGTTCAACTCACATTAATGGTAGTACTACTCTTTAACCGCAGGATTTATTTACACTGTGTTGACCTTGACAGTTAATTGACAAGGTATGGATGGTTTTATGAATGGAGCTCTGAGCCGGTCCCTGATTTTTTTCAGGGACTGGCAGTAAGCTTGCAAGTGTAGGTTTTCTATAAGGGGCGGTTTGCCTCTGCGTGTTAGATTCGAATCTCAATAATGAAAAAAGAATACGGCAATCACAAAAGCAAAATAGCGCTATTCGCCAAGCTCACCTTTCTTTAATCTATCGGAGACTATTTGAATGAAAGACGCAAAAATAACGCCCCTCACCGTGCAGCAATACGCAGAAATCTCCGAAGATATTTATGACGAAATTGACAGAGTTGTCTACGCCGGAATGGTTGCGGCCAAGTGCATCAAACATCCTGAATACGGCGACATCATTCTTGTTTCATCCGATCATGGCGGTTGTTTAATGATCCACGCTTAAAGCCGGTAGTCGATGGGGCGTACAATCCATTTAACGGTGAAGTCTCTTGCGGATGATTGCCATCATTTGAAGATGTTGACAGCGTAACGCTTGCCTAGTCTATTATCTCCGTCTGATAGCGGTAAATCCGGATATTTTTAGACCAGTAGTCGGGCGGTAATCCTGCCTTTTGTTTTAAATGCCGCAAAAACTGCTCAGGTTCCGGCAATGATTCCCATACCGACGGCAAAAAAGTGCCGCGTCGGCGACCTTTTTCCAATATTAAACCGTCTATTCTCGGCGGCAGCTGTTCGCGCTTGTTCGCAGCGTTATAAACTTCCGGCTCTTCCAATATTAAGCCGTCTATGCCGGGTTGCAGTTGAAATATTAAGTCCTGTTCAGAGGTAAATGTCATGGGTTCTGCAGGTGTGAGCAAGGACAGGTGTATTTCCAGGTCGTCGAGTTCGTCCGCTTGCAGTGGCGGAAAGCGAGGGTCTCTGAAGGCGGCGGAAAATGCATTTTCGGCAATATCTGCGGCCAGCGGCCTGACCGCTTCCAGCATGCCGATGCAGCCGCGCAGTTGATGGTTTATCTGCAAGGTAACAAAGGTGGCGCGCGTTTCCGTCAATTCTTCCGGATAATCGTCCAGGTTGATTTTCAGGGGGCGGCCTGTTTGTAAACCATGCTGTATTGAGCGCTTCGCCAACTCCAGCAGGCGTTGCCGATTCACCTTATTCAATGACATAAGCACCGTAGCCGACCACGCTGGCTTTATCTCCAGCGGTGTCGCCGGAGTTGCGCAGGTCTATGGTTGTAACGGACAGCGACTTTTTCCTTGCCAGTTTTAACAGGCCGCTGACAGGCACTTTGCCGCAAGCGGATTCGGGGGCGAGGCGCTCATATTGCAGCTGCTCTATGGCCTGGCTGGTTGATTTATCCATCTGCTGAGCGGTGGCATAATCATGATAATGACTCAGGTCGGAACTGATCACAATCAGCGTTTCATCGCCGCCCCATAACGCATCAAGCACCTGACTGACTTGCTCCGGCGAAGCGTCGCCTGCAACAATGGGTACGATTTCAAAGCTATCCAGCATTTCCTGTAAAAAAGGCAGATGCACTTCCAGGCTGTGCTCATAGGTGTGCGCCTGCTCAATGTATTCGACAAAGGGCAGTTGGACTATGGTTTGCACGGCCGCCTGATCCACAGGGACAGATCCCAACGGTGTGGTAAACGTTTCCGATCTGCTTACGGCAAGGCCTCTGAATGCTACGCGATGAGAGGGGCCGATAAGCACCACGCGGGTTATCTTGTCATGGGCTTTTTTTAACCGGGCATAGGCGCTTGCGGCAATCGGGCCGGAATAAACATAACCGGCATGAGGCGCGATGATGGCTTTGGGAACTTTTTCATCGGTCGCCGCATCATTCAAAAACTGGTCCAGCATCAGATGAAGTTGTTCCGGATTTGCAGGATAAAAAGAACCTGCTACGGCGGGCTGTCTATTCATTAGCTTGTCCTTTTATTTAATTGCATGGCGCATGGGGATACTTTCTGCGGGGAGCGCTTGCTGAGGAAACTCGGTTCACAAGATAGTAACACTGAATTGTTACGCGTTTTTAACAACCGTTCAGCCGTGAAAAGCGAAACCTACACCCTATCGATGGAACGGATCATAGAATTAAAGCCATCCGGCATCCATACGTGCCATTACTTAGGCATACGAAAATCATTTATTTTATTTCGCTGATAAGCCATGCTGGACAATGGAAATTTTATAACTTGAACAAAAATAACGCGTAATACCCACAGTTCGCCTTCTGAATAAAGGGTTGAGTTATTGAAACAAGCCTTCACGCACTATTGTTGCATGAGCAAAGTAGCGTCTTTTTACTATTTATTAGTGGAAACAGGAGAATAACCATGACTGATTTTGTTACCAAAGATACCGTAAGAACCCGCTACTGGCATACGCTGGACGATGGGCGGGTGCAATGCGATCTCTGCCCCCGGTTTTGCAAGATGCACAAAGGCCAGCGCGGCCTGTGCTTTGTCAGGCAAAACCTGGATGACCAGATTGTCATGACCAGTTACGGTCGCTCCAGCGGTTTTGCCATTGATCCCATCGAAAAGAAACCGCTGAACCATTTTTTACCGGGCACCCCGGTATTTTCCTTCGGCACCGCCGGATGCAATCTGGCCTGTAACTTTTGCCAGAATTGGGACATCAGCAAATCGCGGGAAATGGATACCTTGATGAGCAAGGCATCTCCCGATGCCATTGCGCAGACGGCACTTGATTATGGCTGTGACAGCGTCGCTTACACCTATAACGATCCAGTCGTTTTTCATGAATATGCGATCGATACCGCCCAGGCCTGTCGGCGTCTGGGCATAAAATCAGTGGCGGTATCCGCGGGTTATGTTTGCGCGGAACCCAGAGTCGAGTTTTACCAATGGATGGATGCCGCCAATATTGATTTAAAAGCCTTCACCGAACATTTTTATCACAAAATTGCCGGGGGACATTTGGAACCGGTATTGGAAACGCTTAAGTACATCAAGCATGAAACATCGGTCTGGCTGGAGTTGACCACCTTGGTTATTCCGGGCGAGAACGATTCGGAAGCCGAGCTGGAAGCCATGACCCAATGGGTGGTCGAGAATCTGGGGCCGGATGTGCCGATGCATTTTACTGCGTTTCACCCTGACTGGAAGATGCGCGATAAGCCGCCTACGCCGATTTCATCGTTATTGCAGGCCAGACAAATCGCTTTAAAAAACGGGGTGCATTATGCCTATGTGGGCAATGTGCATGATAAATCCGCAGAGAGTACCTATTGCCATAGCTGCAAAAAATTATTGATAGGCCGCGACTGGTACGAGTTGTCCGATTGGAATCTGGATGCGTCCGGAAATTGCCGTTTTTGCGGCGAGCGCTGTGCGGGAGTCTTCAATCCAAAGCCGGGGAACTGGGGGGCGAAGCGAAAAGCGGTTGTTATGGGGTGATTGGTATGGCCAATGTTAAATGAAACTGTCAATTGGGTTGCGAAAAGACGCAACCCAATTGACACCGCTTAAGTTAAAGCGAATCGCCAATATACCAAGCCGGACGGGCATGTTGCCGCGTCCGAAATGTTTTGTGTTGAAAATAAGTGTAATCGCTTTGCTTGAGCGATACTCAATGCGACGGATGCGACGATGATGATTTTGTTACATCGGTTCTGCGCAAAATATAGCGATCTGCAAGTTTGCCGGAGATACGATTGCCATTGTTATCGAGCTGAGTGAGCGTATTTTCGCCGACAAGATATTGCCGTGTAGTTGAATTATCGCGTGGTGTTAAAACAATCGTATTGTTGTTATTACCCCCAGTAAATTTCCCTTTTTCCACAATTTCTCTTTCCGACTTGCCAACGTATTGGGTAATCAAGAGATAACTGTTGTTTTTGTTCAAGGCGAGTGTCGTTTTCACGCCCTTGCAATCATCGCAAGGCAGAAAGCCGTGATAAACGCCCGGCCAATCAAGGCTATTTTGCGCATGATGCGTATCGGTATCCGTTGTCTCAGTCGTTTCAGCAAAAACAGGGTTGCAGCCCGAAAAAATTGCGATCAAAAGAGAAAAAGTCAGAATTTGTCTAAATGTTTGCATATTTGCTCCTCGGCAAAATGACGATAATAGTAAAGTAGCCGCGTAGGCCGGGTTAGCTTTAGGGTAACCCGACCTGCACTTATTTCTACAGCGAATCGCCAATATACTTCTTATAAAAAGGCCAGGTTTTAACGTGCAGATGTTTCCTGATCGGGGATTTAATGACCGATACGCATAAAGCGATGGAAAACAGGCACCAAACCGCGGCATATTCATTAGGATCGGTGGTGGTAACGTCGGAAATAAACGGGCCGATTAAATAATGAAAGGCCACAAAACGCCATGAACCGTACATAAGCGGCAGGTAAAAAGCGACCACGATATAAGTAAACGCATGCAAGCCCCAGTTAAAGCCGAACAGCCAGCCCACAGGGTCCGACATCAGGCCGTTCAACGGCATTTGCCAGGCGATGTGCCACGAGCCGGAGGTAGAACAAACACTCGGCCCGCAAAAACCTTCCACGCCGATGTTGCAAGAGCCTGCCCAGACAAAAGGATACATCTTGATCAGCATGAACAGCGTACCGATGGCGCAGATAGTATAGACAGTCGTTCGGATTTTTAGTTTGACGCTTTCCGGGATGAAGTACATCGCGACCATGTTGACAAAAAACGGCTGGAACGAGACGTGCAAATAGCCCAGCAGCGTTAATATCTGATTATTCGGATTGTCACATAAATCGATATAGACGTAAGTTACCGCCTGTAATAATTCCATTAAAGCAAAATAAGTTAACGGAACCCAGAGTTCTTTAGATTCCCCTTGTTTAATTGCAACATAAGCTGCGGTACTAAGACCTGCGACGGCTAAAACACCGGACGCTTCACCACTCCAACACATAGAACTGACACCTTTTTTAAATTATTAAATACTGTCTTCTCATGAACAACTCTGTGAGCTAGCAGTAATGTTTTATTGGCTATGCGGATTGTTAGAGCGGTATATCGCTATTGAAGTGAAGATCAATAGGTCATGTCGACAGCCAACATAGCTATAGCTTTGTTTTTATAACCCGCCGGCAGGAACATTTGGTGATCGAAACAAACGGTTGTAAACCCGCCCATTGTATTACAAATAGTCAGGAATTGAGAAAATGTAATCCACCCCTTAAAGACATTTCACCACGAAGACACGAAGTTCACGAAGGAAAAGACGCGAAGCCTATGAATGAATACGAGAGGTAATACGCAAACAGCAGACGCTTTTGGCGATGCAGGAGCGGTTGCCGAGAGGGGAGTACCGGCAATGGCAAGTAGTCACATAAAAACTTCGTGTCTTCGTGGTGAATCAATCTCTTGCATTTTATTGATTGAAGCTTAAGTTGATGCAAATGAGGCGCTTGCCCTACTAAATGCCTTTATAGCCGGAAGTGATCGGGTAACGCCGGTCACGGCCAAACGCCCTGCCGGTAATCTTGATTCCCGGCGGGGATTGCCTGCGTTTATATTCGTTTCGGTCTACCAGGCTGACGGCTCTGGCTACATCTTCGCGCCTGAATCCTGCGGCGATGATTTCAGCGGCTGACTGATCCTTCTCGATATAACGCTCCAGGATCGGATCCAGCACGTCGTAAGGCGGCAGGGAGTCCGCATCGACCTGATCGGGCGCCAATTCGGCCGAAGGCGGACGGGTAATGACCCGTTCCGGTATCGCCGGGGATAACGAGTTGCGATAACGCGTCAACTGGTAAACCAGCAGCTTGGGCACGTCCTTGATCGGTGCAAAACCGCCGGACATATCGCCGTACAAGGTCGCGTAACCCACGCTCATTTCACTCTTGTTGCCGGTGGTTAATAACAGCTTGCCCTGTTTGTTCGACAGCGCCATTAACACCACGCCGCGGCAACGCGCCTGAATGTTTTCCTCGGTGGCGTCTTTAGCGGTGCCTGCAAAAATATCGGCCAACATGCCGGTGAACGCATTAACGGCGGGTTCTATCGGAATGATATGATGCTTGACGCCCAAGGCTTCCGCTTCCAGTATCGCATCTTCGTTGCTCATGTCCTGCGTATAGCGTGACGGCAGCAGCACAGCTTCAACTTTGTCAGCGCCCAGCGCATCGACGGCCAGAGCCAGAACCAGCGCCGAATCGATGCCGCCGGACAAGCCTAAAATGGCTCCCTGGAAACCGTTTTTGCGCACATAATCTTTAATGCCCAGCACCAGGGCCTGATATTCGCTGGAGACTTCATTGTAGGACGGCGCACAGGCAGTTTTTACCGGTTGATTGCCGTCAAACTCGACCACGCTGATCTGCTCTTTAAATTCCGCAGCACGGAAGACGATGTCGCCGTCTGCGTCAACGACGAAAGACGCGCCGTCGAAAATCAATTCATCCTGACCGCCGATCTGATTGACATAAACCAACGGAATCTGCGCGGCTTTAACCTGGCTGCAAATAATGGCTTCGCGCTGATGGATTTTTCCCGAATTGAACGGCGAGGCGTTAAGGGTCAACAGCAGCTCTGCTCCCGCTTGTTTGGTATCTTCAATAATGCCCGGTCTCCAGACATCTTCGCAGATGGTCAGCCCTATAAACGTGCCGTTGAACTCGAACACGCAAGGTTGGTTACCCGCCGTAAAATAACGCTGCTCATCAAACACGCCGTAATTGGGCAGCGCCCGTTTGCGATAACAGGCCAGTATCGCGCCTTGATGCAATACCGCCGCACTGTTGTAAAGCTTGTCGCCATCGTGTTCGGGAAAACCGACAACCAGAGCAATACCGGCAACGCGGTCAGCCAGTTGATAAAGCGCGTTATTGGCGGCGGTAATAAAATCGGCGCGCAATAACAAATCTTCCGCCGGGTAGCCGGTAATGGCCAGTTCGGGAAAGACGACCATATCCGCGCCCAATTCATCACGGGCATGAATGGCGGCTCTGGCGATGTTGTCGACATTGGCGGCGATGTCGCCGACCAGGAAGTTGGTTTGGGCTAGGGCTATTTTTAGGGGCATATAGTGAGAATATTAAAGCTATTATTAAGCCGATAACGGTTTGTAATGAGGCAGGCTAGTCTAGGATAGGATCTGGTTTACCAATTTGTAAATTTAATAATTTGCCGTTTCTAATAAATTTTTCGTCAAATGTATAGAATTTTTCAACGCTAGTATTTGCTGAGTAATAATGAAGTGCATCAGCAAAATCCAAGCCTTTACTATAAAGCTCGCAGGCTTGTGCAACTTGCCAAGCACTTTCTACGGTTAAATTAGGCAGTCCGCATATTGTCAAAATTGAGTGCAAGATCGATTCGCGAGGCAATTTATAAGCTGACCGGAGCACCCATTCAAACTCCAGTAGCGTTGTTTTACTAACAAAAATTGATTCAGTCTTTTTGAGCAAAGCTTTAGCTTGCTGCGATTGAACTGGATCATCATTTACTGCGTAACGCACTAAAATATTGGTATCAACAGCGATCATGCCTTATGCCATTGCTGCCTGATGTCATCAGCAATAGCTTGATCCATATCGTTTAACGATTTAGTTTCGCCTGTATAGCCCGCGCAACCGAACCCTTGATCTATATCCGTTTTTTGAAACGGCGAGGCTTTAAGCGTTTTCTGCTCCAGATAGCCAATAAAATCGAGCACTTCCAGCGCAAAGGATTCGGGTAAGGCTTTGGATTTTTCATAAATGATTTCGGCGGTATTCATGATGTTTCCTCTTAACAATTCTTGATGTAGGCGAATCTTAATCTGCGGTTTTTTTATGCCGCTTCAATATCTGCTGTGAATCGATTCATATAACGTCTTTATTCTTTAAAAACAACCTTTCATTGCCACGCCAATATCGGTCGGCGAACTCACCACTTCAATCCCCGCCGCTTTAAGTGCGGCGACTTTGCCTTCCGCCGTGCCTTTGCCGCCGGTCACAATTGCACCGGCATGCCCCATGCGCTTTCCGGGAGGCGCGGTTTGTCCTGCGATATAAGCAACCACGGGCTTGGTGACATGCGCTTTGATATAGTCTGCGGCTTCTTCCTCCTCGCCGCCGCCGATTTCACCGACCATCACGATGCCTTTGGTTTGCTCGTCGGCCTGAAAACGGCTGAGTACGTCGACGAAGTTCATGCCGTGTATCGGATCGCCGCCGATGCCGACGCAGGTGCTTTGTCCCAAGCCTTGCGCGGTGGTTTGATGCACCGATTCGTAGGTTAAAGTGCCGGAGCGCGACACGATGCCGATCGATCCGGGCAGGTGAATATGTCCGGGCATGATGCCGATTTTGCATTCGCCGGGGGTGATCACGCCGGGGCAGTTGGGTCCGATTAACAACGCGCCGGTGCCTTCCATCGCGGCCTTAACGCGCAGCATTTGCAAAATCGGTATGCCTTCGGTGATGCAGACGATCAGCTGAATCCCGGCATCGACCGCTTCCAGAATCGCATCGGCGGCGTAAAAAGGCGGCACGTAAATGACGCTGGCGGTCGCTCCGGTGCCGCTTACGGCATCCTGTACGGTGTTGAATACCGGCAGGCCCATATGCGTTTCGCCGCCGCGCTCCGGAGTAACGCCGCCGACTAATAAGGTGCCGTAATCCAGCGCTTGCTGGGAATGAAAAGTGCCTTGTTTGCCGGTAAAACCCTGGCAAATCACTTTAGTGTCTTTGTCGATTAAAATGCTCATGCGGCCTCCGCCAATGCTACGACTTGTTCTGCCGCGTGTGCCAAATCATCCGCCGCATAAAGATTCAATCCGGTATTGCTTAACAAGGCCCGGCCTTGTTCGGCATTGGTGCCTTCCAGACGCACCACCACGGGTACGGCGACATGGACCTGCTCGACAGCGGCCAAGATGCCTGCCGCGATAATGTCGCATTGCACGATGCCGCCGAAGATGTTCACCAATACCGCCTTCACGCTATGATCCGACAGGATCAGCTTGAATGCCTCGCAGACTTTTTCAACACTGGTGCCGCCGCCGACATCGAGAAAATTGGCTGGTTGTCCGCCTTTAAGCTTGACCAGATCCATGGTCGCCATGGCCAGTCCCGCACCGTTGACCATGCAGCCGATATTGCCTTCCAGGGTGATGTAATTGAGCCCGAATTGCTGGGCTTTGTTTTCTTTTTCATCTTCCTGATCGGCATCTTTCATCGCCCTTATATCGGGATGTGCTTCGACCGCGTTATCGTCGAAATTGATCTTGGCATCCAGCGCTATCAGCTCGCCGTTGTCGGTTTCTATCAACGGATTAATTTCAATCTGGCTGGCGTCCTTGGCTAAAAACAGGTCGTACAAGCCTTGCATGATTTTTCCCAGCGCCTTGATCTGCGCTCCTTTGAGTCCCAATGCGTAGGCGACCTTACGGCATTGATAGCCTTGCAAGCCTGCGGCCGGATGAACAGGCACCGAGATAATCTGTTCGGGCGTTTCGTGGGCGACGGTTTCTATATCCATGCCGCCCGCGGCCGAGGCAATAAAAATAATGCGCTCGCTACCCCGGTCAACCAGTACGCTCAGATATAACTCGCGTTTGATCGGGTAGGTTTTTTCTATCAGTAATGAATTAATCGGCAAGCCTTCCGCGCCGGTCTGTTTGGTCACCAGCCGCTTTCCGAGCATGCCCCGGCTAAACTCGGCCACTTCAGCCAGCGTTTTGGCCAGCTTTACGCCGCCGACTTTGCCTCGCCCACCGGCATGAACCTGCGCTTTAACCACCCAACCGTCACCGCCCAGCTCTTTGGCAACCTGCTCGGCGCTTTCCGGCGTGGTCGCCTGCTTTCCATCAGGCACAGGTATGGAGTAATGCAAAAACAACTGCTTAGCCTGATATTCATGAATATTCATTAATGACTCCTTGGATTAACCGGCAAAGTCCGGCGAGGGTATTTTTCACACACAGATGACAACTAAATGCTACGATTAAAGGCCTTATTGAGCATTTTAACGAAGTCCCTGCAAAACGCCATTTTAAAAATAAACATGCCGGCAAATACCCACGAGACCATCTTCCCCTGTCCTTTTTCCAAGGGTTACGGCATTCCCGCCCAACAAGCCTGGATATTGTTAAAGGTTTTTTTAGGCTATCGACTTGTCCTGGCCGGCCTATTTGTTACGTTGTTTTACAGTTACACGGATGCTTCATTACTCGGCGCTTACGACAGTAAATTATTCACTTACAGCAGCCAAAGCTACTTGATACTCTCGATCCTGTCCGGTATCTGCATAACCTGGCGACTGACAAGTTACGCCACGCAAGCGCAACTGCTTATTTTTAGCGATATACTCATCCTGACCTTGATTATGCACGCTTCCGGCGGCATTAACAGCGGCATGGGTACTTTGCTTGCCGTATCCATCGCCGCAGGCGGCTTATTGATTGGCGGTCGCTGCGCCATGTTATTTGCCGCACTGGCCAGCTTGGCCGTGTTGACCGAACAAGTCGTTGCCGATTACACGCACAGTTTTAATTCGACTTCTTATGCCAATGCCGGGATGCTGGGTGCTGCCTTTTTCACCATTGCCTTGCTGTCGTATATCCTCGCCAAACGTAGCGAACAGATATTTCAGCTTGCCGATCAACAAAAACAAACCATCATTAAACTGGAAGACCTCAACAAGTACATTATCCAGCATCTGCAATCGGGCATCATTATCGCCAACAAGCAGCAAGCCATTCAGATGGCCAATGAGGCGGCATTACGACTGGCAAATCTATCGACATTGCCGGTCAAGCTTGGCGATATTTCGGCATATTTAGCTGAAGCTTTTCAAACCTGGTTATCCGATCCCGAACAAAATCTTGTGCTGCTGCAACTGCCGAACCAGTCCGAAATCCATAGCCGATTCATGCCCCTGCCGACCGGTCATGAATTTTTTTACATGATTATTCTTGAGGATATTGCGCTTTATAACCAACAGGTGCAGCAAAGCAAGCTCGCATCGCTGGGACGGCTTACCGCCAGTATCGCCCACGAAATACGCAACCCGTTAGGCGCCATCAGTCACGCAGGACAATTACTCTCGGAAAATCCGCAGTTATCCGTCCAGGACCGGCGGCTGACAGAAATCATCCAGACCCATTCGGTCCGCGTCAACCATATCATTGAGGACATCTTACAGCTGTCCAGAAGAACCGATTCAAGGCGGGAAAAAATTCGGCTAAAGCCCTGGCTGGATAATTACCTGAAAAATTTCACGCTTGAGCATGCTGTTAATGTGGATGCATTCCAGCTGTTGTACCCTGATGAATCTTTATGCGCGTTTATAGACCCAGGCCATTTAAGGCAGATTACCGACAACCTGTGTCGGAATGCGCTGAAATACGGCAAGCCTGAGGCCGGGCCCATAATGTTACGCGCTTTTGCCCTGCAACAGGCGCCTTGCATAGAGGTCATTGATAACGGTTCCGGCATCAGCCGCGAACACCAGAGCCACCTGTTTGAGCCCTTTTTTACCACCTCTTCCAGCGGTACGGGATTAGGACTTTATATCTCAAAAGAGTTAGCCGAATTAAATCAGGCAAAATTGAGCTATTATTTAACCGACGATAGCCGGAGCTGTTTCCGGCTCTGCTTGCTGAATGCGGAACAGACCCTAATTGACCTATGAATAAACCACTGGCATTGATTGTAGACGACGAACCCGATATCCGTGAGCTGTTGGAAATTACCCTTAACAGGATGAATATCCGGACAGCCTGCGCTGAAAATATTACTCAAGCCAAGGCATTATTGAAGCAAGAGTCCTGCGATCTTTGCCTGACCGATATGAAACTGCCGGACGGCAACGGCCTGGAGCTGGTTGACTTTATACAAACGCTGTCCGCACCGATACCGGTCGCCGTGATTACCGCGCACGGCAATATGGAGTCGGCCATTCTGGCGATGAAAAAAGGGGCTTTCGATTTCGTTTCCAAACCGTTTGATTTACCCGGATTGAGGCTACTCATTAACAATGCCTTAAAACTTTCCGATGCCGGCGCCACCAAAGAAAGACGAACCCGGCACACGCTGCTGGGCGAATCGTTAATCATGCAGGAGATCAGGGCAAAAATAGGGAAACTCGCCCGCAGCCAAGCGCCGGTTTATATCAGCGGCGAGTCGGGCTCAGGCAAAGAGCTGGTTGCAAAGTTGATTCATCAGCAAAGCTCCCGTAGCGATCATGCTTTTGTCGCGATTAACTGCGGCGCGATCCCGTACGAGCTGATGGAAAGTGAATTTTTCGGCCATAAAAAAGGCAGTTTTACCGGTGCCGTCAGCGACAAAAAAGGCTTATTCCAGGCCGCAGAAGGCGGCACTCTATTTCTTGATGAAGTTGCCGATTTGCCCCTGTCCCTGCAAGTCAAACTACTGCGCGCCATACAGGAAAAGAAAATTCGCCCGGTCGGCGAGCAGCAGGAAATTCCGGTCGATATTCGCTTGCTCAGCGCTACTCATAAAAACCTTAACGACATGGTTCGGGATGGCAGCTTCAGGCAGGATTTATATTACCGGATCAATGTCATCGATCTTCAGGTTCCACCCTTGCGAGAGCGGCCTGGCGATATTCCCGCCCTTGTCGAGCATATATTGGCCAAACTGACGGGCGCCAACAAACAGGATAGGCCGGTCTTATCGGCATCCGCATTAGCGGCATTGCAAAAGTATCATTTTCCGGGCAATGTTCGGGAGCTTGAAAATATCATGGAAAGAGCGCTTGCGCTGTATGACGGCAACAACATAGAGAGTGATGATTTGAACCTACCGATAGATGCGCACAAAGCGGCTAAATCGCCGGAATATAGCCCGGTTTTGGGATCATTGGAGGATCATCTGGAAGGCATTGAAAGAAAAGCCATTACCCTGGTGCTGGAAGAAAATGAAGGGGACAAAACCGCGGCTGCCAAACAGCTGGGGTTATCTTTCAGATCGTTACGCTATCGTTTGAAACAGCTGGATATGGATCATTAATAGCGGATCAAGGCAAAACCTCACCGATACTCCCCCTCTGAAAGTACGTTAGTAAATATTTCATTGCAATCTCCTGACACACAAAGGCAGTCAAAAATGTGAGCTGCTCGGCATTTTTGATCGGATAGCTACAGCAAAATTCTGATTCATCATATTGTCATAAAAGTAATTTATCGTTGCCTCATTTTCAGCACAAAGGCAAATCAATGTTTGACCAATCCTTATTAAACCAATCGAAAGCGGGACTGTCCGAAATCGAGGCAGAATATATTGCCAGCAGTCTTCTAAAAGTCTGCTCTACGGTATCGCCCCAGCAGACCAATAGTGAAGTGACCGCGCTGTTGGACGAGCAGCGAGACCTGATTTCTGTTGCCGTGGTAGAAAATGGCAGGCCGATTGGATTGATTAGTCGCAATATTTTTATGGAAGGCATGGCCAAACCTTTCCACCATGATTTGTTCGACCGAAAAAGCTGCATTGCGTTCATGGACAAAGATCCGCTCATCGTCGATCAAAACATGAGCATTCAAACGCTCAGTTTTAAGGTGTTGGGTTCCGGTCGCAAAACCATCAACGACGGATTTGTTATCACCGATGAAAACGGCGATTACCTGGGGCTCGGCACCGGCGAAGATTTAATTCGGGTCGTTTCTTTTTTACAGGCGGAAAAAAATCGGCTGGTAACAGAAAGCATTAATTACGCAAGCATCATTCAAAAATCCTTCCTGCGTTCGTCAAGAGAAGACATGAGCGCTGTATTGCAAGACTACTTTATGCATTGGGAGCCGCGCGACAAAGTAGGCGGCGACTATTATTTCTGCAAAAAATTCGATGACGGTTTCTTTCTTGCGTTGATCGATTGCACGGGGCATGGCGTTCCCGGTGCCTTTATGACGCTGATTATGGCTTCTTTTCTCGATCATATCCTGCATGAAGATAATCGTCACGACCCTGCCGGCGCGCTGGCGATAATGAATAAAAAGGTCAAAATGGCGCTTGGCCAGATAAACGAGACGGCCACTGACGGCATTGACGTCGACAGGTTTTCTTCAGCGCAGAGCGGGCAATCCGATGACGGCATGGACACGGCTTTTTGCTGGGTCAATACGCAAAACGGTACGCTTACTTATGCCGGGGCCAAAACCCCCTTGTTTTACATAGGCGATACATCATCCGACGTACTTTTGCTGGATCCTGATCGTAAAGGCGTCGGCTATATTGACACGCCGATGGATTATGAATGGACCAACCAACAGCTCCCATTAACAAAAGGGATGTGCCTTTATCTGACCACCGACGGGATCATCGATCAGATTGGCGGGTTAAAAAAGATCGCGTTTGGCAAAAAACGCTTTTCGGCCCTGCTTCAGGATAATTACCTCAAACCCATGCCGGAGCAGGAGTCTATTATCATGCAAGCCTATTATGACTATCAGGGAAAGCAGAAGCGGCGCGACGATGTATCTCTGATGGGATTCAGATTTTAATTAACCGGGGAATTTTATGCTTATCGATCTGTTTACCGTATTCCGCGAAGAGGCTGATGCTAACGGTATTGTTTTTTATTACAGCGGCATCCTTTCACAGAATGTCATCATAACCATGAGTGACTCTTTAAAACAAAAACTGCAAATTCAGGATGAAAAGGGAGCCAGATCCCGCAAGGTGTTCTCCACTTTTATCGAAATGATACAAAATGCGCTGCACTATTCACCCGGTGCGCCCGATTCTGACGACACCAAGGAAGGCTCTATCATTGTCGGCAAAAAAGAAGATAAATATTTTATTATCTGTGCAAATTTTATTCAAAAACAGCATGAAACGCGCATCCGCGAGAAAATCGACCCGATCCTGGAAATGAGCGCCGACGAAATCAGGCAAGCTTACCGTACGCAATTGAAAAATGATCAGCACAGTGACGATACGATCAGTAAAGGTGCGGGTCTTGGATTTTTAACACTGGCAAGAGATTCAATCGAACCTATCCAATACGCTATCAGAGATGCAATAGGGTATGAAAATGAACTGTCTTGCTTTTATCTCAAAGCTACTATTTAAGGAACTATCATGACCGACATCTACATTCCAGCCACTTCCGATACACCTGAAATCAACTTTAAATTTTCAAGCAACACGCTGAGTATGTCCGGTGAAGCATACCCTGAAAACGGCGTTGAATTTTTCCGTCCTATCCTTCGGCAATTGCAAAGTCATTTAACATCACTGAACGGCGATGCTATTGAATTTAATTTTCAGCTCACTTATTTCAACAGTGTCAGCACTAAAATTTTTTTTAGCATGTTTGAGTTATTAAACGAATACGCCAAAGCCCATCCCAATTGCGTTTTGTTAAACTGGCATCATGATGAAGACGACGACACGATTCTGGAATTAGGTCAGGACATACAGGAAGACTTTACCTGGATCGATTTCAACGCGGTCGTGTTAGCGTAATTATTCGGCCCGGCCTCGTTTCCAGGCCGAGTCATGATCTATCGTGATGACTGACTGGAATCGCAAAGCCCGCTTTTCGGTTCCAGTCATTGCGCTGGGTGACGCAGAGCATCTAAGTCACGCGTAAGGAGGGGGGTTATGAGGCAGCTAAGATAACCGCGCTTTGCAGATCAATAAAAAAAGGGAGACCATCCGGCCTCCCTTTCATACACGGTCAATGACCTAAGGAAGCGCTGATTAAATCCCTCAGTATGGGATAATATTGCCATTACTCAAAACAACGCCAATGCCCCTATGTCATATCAAACCAGTTTTGCTGACCTCGACTATAACCACAAAAAACGCCTGACCCG